>Ga0268261_10001180_pt1 | contig 17578 bp, 8 predicted proteins | sample TergutNc150P1_FD_190353 | JGI IMG/M metagenome (GOLD analysis project Ga0268261, IMG submission 190353) | Nasutitermes corniger P1 segment gut microbial community from laboratory colony in Florida, USA - Nc150 P1 (SPAdes) (version 2) | ecosystem: Host-associated > Arthropoda: Insects > Digestive...
TAAAAAAAAAAAAAAAAAAATACATACATACACACACACACACATACATACACCCTACAGACGGATATCAATACAATCATAAATGGCTTCAACTCAATACATCCTAAGATACAGTTCACTGACGAAACAGAACAAGATGACAAGATTAATTATTTAGACATCACCATTCATAGAAAACATACCCACATAAATATTCCCATTTTCAGAAAACCTACACATACTGACACCCTCATTCCATACACATCTAACCACCCGGTACAACATAAATATGCAGCGATCAGGTTCCTGTACAATAAACTACACTCCTACCAACTACACAATGAAGAATACCGACAAGAGGAGAACATAATCCATTATATTTTGCATAATAGCTGGTTCCCATTACAGAGACTCACACACAAACAACAGCTAAACTACATACAAAGCCAGACACCTTTTAAGAAACTACAACCACACAACCCTCCAAGAAAATGGTGTACATTCACCTACATTGGAAAAGAAACCTTGTTCATCACTAAAATTTTTAAGCAGGCAAATTTACGAATAGCATACCATATTAATAATACACTACATAAACACCTATCCTACAATAACACTCAACGAGACAAATTCACATAATTTGGTATTTACAAACTAACCTGCCCTGACTGCAATAAAGCATACATTGGACAAACAGGCCGTGACGTTTATACTAGGTACAATAAACACAAGACAGCCTTCTGGTACAACACCCAACATTCTAAGTTTGCACAGCACCTAACAGAATACGGACACGCTTTCGGGAATATAGAAAACATCATGGAAGTTTTACAGTTCCATAAGAAGGGTATCCACCTCAATACAATAGAGAAATTCTACATACACAAGGAATCAACAAATAATAATCATCTCAACGAGGAGTACACAGATACTACTAACCAAATCTTCAATACAATTCTGGAGCATTTGCAATAACATGTTGGTCTTTAACACAATCCAGGCAACAACATGTCCACTACACAAAAAACCAGCCCATCACCAACCGATCAATACCTACCCTCAAGGCAGTCATACACCAACAGATCCACACAGTGACACAGGGGACAACGCAAACGTCAGTAACTACATTACGCTGAATACAAAACCACGCCGCATACAGTAGAACTGGCACCACGTAAATACGAGTAAGTACATTTATTATAGAATCCGATTAACCTCTCATTAACTTTGAAACGTGTACTACATTCACACAGATGCAGATAAAAGCTTCAATAATCATAACATAACCATATGCATTATAACATAATTTACTATCACCTTTTCAATTTTCACAGATATACACGGGGGATTAATCCAGGAAGGGCACTACATACACCCCACACCACCCCAATAATAGAACATCTACAACTACAAACATTGAATCTGGTGCACTCGGAGCCCCCATAGAACAGCAAAAACCATCCTGTTCTACGTAGGATCCAAAAAAACCGGCTACCTAGTACCTGACAAGCAACTATGAAGCACAACATACGAAAACCCTGCCTACAACAGCTATCACTGCCCATCATATATATATTTTACACTGTTGTGATTACATTCGGATTGCTTAACTTTTAATATTTATTATTATAAGGTTTCACTGATAACGAGATCTCGTTCGATGGATTTTAGAGTTTAACAGTTTGTATATTGTTACTTTTAACTCCACTATATACTTAATGCGCTCTAACAGGCCTTACAGATAGCAGTTAACCCTTGACATCATACATGCAATTGTAGACCTGAAGATGGCCCAAATGAATGGGTTGAAACATGTTATCAACTGAACACCAATAAATAAGACAAAAGCTACTATAGGCTAATACCTATAACATGGCTGTGTTTTGACTGCCTTTATACCTTAGAGTATATCTATAACACACAGCGGGGATGAACAAACTTAAAAAGACATCTACTGATCAATAACAAAAGTCTGATGAGGGGAAGATAAGATAATTTTGTTTCTCTTTCTAAATCATGTCCGTGTCTTCACAGTTGCTAAATTGTGTGCCAAACACTGGGATCTGCATCGAAACACAGCACTAAATTTAAGAGTCTCACACAGACAAGCCTGTGGTCGAACACAGACCTCCACAATGAGAAGCTAATAAGTGACCACCCAAGCCATGACAAAGGGCCACACCTGCTTAAGGTTACAGTCATCTGACATGTGACACCATGCAATTTGGTAGAATGATACAAATATTACAGAGGGACCTGCTGCCTACCTCTTCAGAAGTAAACAATTAAAATATATGCGAAAAAAAAGTAATAATAAATAACAGATGATTAGGAACAATGTTTGTAAAAAAAACCAATGGGAAACAGCAGGCCAGCAAAGGCTGTTTCGTAATGGTGTGGCTTAATGTTCTACCATACAGTTGGAAGAAGCAGATATCCACAAAAAAAAAATTGGTCCATATGCTGTCACAACACAGGACACTGCAATATTAACAGTTATCACACAGATAACCTCAAATCACACACATACCTTCTTCAGTTTGAAGTCTCTGCCACAGTAGTGAAGCACAAAGCCCAGAGCAATGCCCATAATGTACACTGTCGCTCTGTGCACTGGTAAAAAATATGAGAGGTCAGATGTTTGTAAGACCTGCCTAATCCTGAAAATCAAAGGGAGTCAAGACTTGAGCGCACTGCAGTTCTGATACAGGTGCTTAGTGAGAGTGAGGAAAGCAACTTGAACACTGTCAAAGTTACACACATGCTGTGTAGACATAATTCAGTCTGTTTAAATGTGCAGATATAATTCACTCTATTCAACTGTATAGACATAATTCGCAATGTCCTACTATGTAGATATAATTTAAACTGTTCTACTGTGTAGACATGATTCACTCTCCTCTACTGTGTAGACTTAATTCACTCTGTTCTACTGTGTAGACATAATTCAGTCTGTTTAAAGGTGCAGATATAATTCACTCTATTCAACTGTATAGATATAATTCACAATGTCCTACTATGTAGATATAATTTACACTGTTCTACTGTGTAGACATGATTCACTCTCCTCTACTGTGTAGACTTAATACACTCTGTTCTACTGTGTAGACATAATTCACACTGTTCTAATGTGTAGACATAATTCACTCCGTTCTAACGTGTAGACATACTTCACTCTGTTCTACTCCATAGACATAATTCACACTGTTCTAATGTGTATACATAGTTCACTATGTTCCACTCTTTAGATATAATTCACTCTGTAATACTGTGTAGACATAATTCACTATGTTCTACCCTGTAGATATAATTCACTCCGTTCTAACGTGTAGACATACTTCACTCTGTTCTACTCCATAGACATAATTCACACTGTTCTAATGTGTATACATAGTTCACTATGTTCTACTCTTTAGATATAATTCACTCCGTAATACTGTGTTGACATAATTCACTCTGTTCTACTCTATAGACATAATTCACTCTGTTCTAATGTGTAGATGTAATTCACTATGTTGTAATCTGTAAATATAATTCACACCATTCTACTTTGTAGACATAATTAACTCTGTTCTATTGTGTGGACATAATTCACACTCTTCTAATGTGTAGACATAATTCAATCTGTTCTACTGTGTAGACATAATTCACACTCTTCTAATGTGTAGACATAATTCACTATGTTCTACTCTGTAGATATAATTCATTCCGTTCTACTGTGTAGACATAAATCACTCTGTTCTACTCTATAGACATAACTTAATCTGTTCTACTTTGTAGATATAATTCACACTGTTCTAATGTGTAGACATAATTCACTATGTTCTACTGTGTAGACCTAATACACTCTGTTCTATTCTATAGACACTATTCAGTCTGTTCTAATGTATGGACATAATTCACTCTGTTCTACTGTGTAGACATAATTCACTCTGTTTTACTGTGTAGACATAATTCATTCCATTCTACTTTGTAGACATAATTCACTCTGTTCTACTGTGTAGACATAATTCACTATGTTCTACTTTGTAGATATAATTCACTCCGTTCTACTGTGTAGAAATAATTCACTCTGTTCTACTGTGTAGACATAATTCAGTATGTTCTACTCTGTAGATATAATTCACTCTGTTCTACTGTGTAGACATAATACACTCTGTTCTACTATATAGATATTATTCAGTCTGTTCCTATATATATAAACATAATTTACTCTGTTCTACAGAGTAGAAATAATTCACTCTGTACTACTGTGTAGATATAATTCATTCTGTTTTACTGTGTAGACATATTTCACACTTTTCTAATGTGTAGACATAATTCACTATGTTCTACTCTGTAGATATAATTCACTCCGTAATACTGGTTAGACATATTTCACTCAGTTCTACTCTATAGAAATAATTCACTCCGTTCTAATGTGTAGAATTTAATCGCTCTGTTCTGCTGTATATACTTAATTCACTCTATTCTGCTGTGTAGACATAATTCCCACTGTTCTGAAGTGTAGACATAGTTCACTATATTCTACTCTGTAGATATAATTCACTCCGTTCTAGTGTGTAGACATAATTCCCTCTCTTCTATTGTGTAAACATAATTCACTCTGTTCTAATTTGTAGACATAATTCCCTCTCTTCTATTGTGTAAACATAATTCAGTCTGTTCTACTCTATAGACATAATTCGTTCTCTTCTAATGTATGGACATAATTCACTCTGTTCTACTGTATAGACATAATTCACTCTGTTCTACTGTGTAGACATAATTTACTCTGTTCTACTGTGTAGACCTAAATCAGACTGTTCTACTATGAAGATATAATTCACTCCGTTCTACTGTGTAGACATAATTCACTCTGTTCAACTGCATAGACATAAAATACTCTGTTCTACAGTTTAGACAAAATTTACACTGTTCTACTGTGTAGACATAATTCATTCTGTTCTAATCTATAGACATAATTCATTCTGGTCTACTGTATAGATATAAAATATTCTGTTCTACTGTGTAGGCATAATTCACACTGTTCTACTTTGTAGAAATAATTCGGTCTGTTGTACTGTGTAGACATTATTCTCTTTGTTCTACTGTATAGACATAATTCACTGTGTTCTACTGTGTGGAAATAATTAACTCTGTGCTACTCTGTAGATATTATTCACTATCTTCTAATGTGTAGATATAATTAACTCTCTTCTACTGTGTAGACATAATTCACTCTGTTCTACTGTGTAAACATAATTCACACTGTTCTATTGTGTAGACATAATTCACTCTGTTCTACTGTGTAGACATAATTCACACTGTTCTATTGTGTAGATATAATTCACTCTGTTCTACTGTGTAGACATAATTCAGTGTGTTCAACTGTGTAGACATAAATCACTCTCTTCTACTGTTTAGTTATAATTCCCTTTGTTCTTCTGTGTAGACATAATTAAATCTGTTTTGATTTGTAGAAATATTTCAGTCTGTTCTACTGTGTAGACCTAATTCACTCTATTCTACTCTATGGACATAATTCACTCTGTTCTACCATAGAGACCTAGTTCACACTTACGAGATTCCAAAATGAATGTAGAGTGCCAAATGTCTGGAGACTGTTACATTGTAGCGCAGGGCTGTAGAGATGGCTGCAAGGCCTGCCAGAACACTCAGTCCAGTTCGTGGCCACTTCCACACCATATACACGAACAGTGGAGAGAGCACAAACAGCTGCATGTCTGTTCCCACATGATGGGTGTGTGCTAAACACTGTAACAGGATTTTAGTGCACTTATTTGCCACAAAAACTTCTAATACTGTTGACTTAATGTCAAATTTTGTATTATTTTACTTAACCACAGTCAGACATGTTAAGTGCCTTCGAAATGATATGGCAGGACATGTGGCATATATGGGGGGAAAATAGGTACAGATTGGGTGTGGTGCAAAAATTTGTGGGACATAGACCATACAGAACACCAAGGCATAGAAGGTATTACAATACTAAAATGGAAATAGGAAATAAGATGGGATGTCTTGGACTGGATTGCTTTGGCTGTTGTATTATTTCACTTAAACACAGTCAGATATGTTATGCGTCTAAGAAAAATATCTAAGAAATATGATATGACAGGGCATGTGACATGTACTGGGAGGGAGAAGAGGTGCAGACTGGGTGTGGTGCAAAAATTTGAGGGACAGAGACCATACAGAAGACCAAGGCACAGACGGAATTACAATATTGAAAATGATCTTAAGTAAATAATTTGGGAGGGCATGGACTGGATTGCTTTGGCTCAGGACAGGGACAAATGGTGGGCTCTTGTGAATTTGGTAACGAACCTGCAAGTTCCAAAATATGAGAGGGATTTCTGTAGTAGCTGAGGACCTGTTTGCTGCTCAGGAACAGCTCTGCTGTATGTGGTTACTTAGTTGGTCTTAATGAGCAATGCTACCAACTGCTATGATAATATAATATCAGTGACAGAATGAATGAATATGCAATGTAATGTTGTTAGAATGATACTGACAAAAATAAGTTATGTAATGTTGGTGGAATGATACTGTCAAAGTTAAACTGAAGTCCGCCACAAAATCCCACATGCCCTGGCTTGTGATCGACCCCAGGCCTCTGCAGTGAGAGGCTGGCTACTAATGACAGGGCCACAGCACAGCCCCAATTATATCATTACAGTGTACTGGCCGTAAGGCATGCAGTTCGGTCCTGTCTTCCGCTGCACTGCAGAATGTTTGTGCGCCAGTGACTGCTTATTGAGACAAGTTAGAGACAAGACATGAGTGCATACACTGTACTGGTCTGATTGTATGACGTGAATGTGTTTCGTAGTTCATCTTCAAAATGTAGGGGTGTCACCTCACAATTGCTGAATTTTTCTGAGAATGGAAGACTGTGAACAAGTGTCATCTGATACACCACATCATCTCACATTCAGCAAAATATGGTAACTGTAAATGTTCGTGTACTGTTCTTGTCCCATCTCAACATAAATTCAAAATTATTGACAATCTTTAGTAAAATCCGCCAATACAAAATTTCATAACACCCCATCTGATGGTTCTTGTGTTATGTGCATACAGATGAGTGTACTGAGAAATTTTGATGGGCAATCTACAGAAATGCACATACACCTAGTAAAGATAGAGAATAATTCAGAATGAACTAGACATAACGTTTCTATTTGAATATAATTTCAGAATTGTTTTATTTTCAGAAACACACCTAACCTAACCTAACCTAATCTAACCTAACCTAACCCTTCACCATCATGCTCTATATAACCTACAGTCTCAAATTCTTTACAAATTGCCAGTCAGTGGCACTGTACTGAATGACAGAATTTTAGGATTCATTATATTTACAGCCCCTCTGTGCTAGAAAGTAGTTGGAATTTATATCCCAGTGTGACTGAAGGGTGACAACAAAAAGCTACCAAAATGTCACAACTTCTATGTCCATTTTTGACAGGAGAGCTTTGCTGACTCAAGACCGAGGGACAAACAACATGGAGACTAAGTGACATTAGACTGCAGTACTGCAACCAGTAATACAGATCCGCGTCAAGCATTATCCACAAACGAAACTCAGTCCTTGCCTGAGTGGACAAAAGTATTTTTGAAAATGAGCCACCTACTTGTAAATCATAAGTTCTGGTAAATTCACTCCTGGAAAAATCACTGCAAATGTGTTAAACGGAAAAACAAAACAGCACTGAATCTTATAACAATCAATACAAGACTGTCCAACTTACCATATTTTCGAAGCCAAAATAGTTATGAATAAACAGCAGGTTCCTCCACCATGTGTTCTTGCAAACATCAGAATTGCGTTTCACGACTTTATTCCACAGTGGACCAATTCCCATCCATGGCCCGATGAAGGTGCACACCAGAAACACGACAACAATATTTGGAACCAATCTGTTCAAACACAGACATACTCATCACCTTCTTAACGCTACACACTGCCATTATAAGCCAACACAATGATCAATGGATGTACAAACTTTTCTAGTTCACACACAGGTGCATTCATTTGATTAATTGGTTGGTAGCTCAGTCCTTCTTCCAATTTTTCCCACAAGAGTTTGCGACATATTAATGATCCATCGGTAGTTACAGGTCTGTCAACACTGCAGCAGTTGGTAATCCACATTTTGCACCAAGACAGCAAAGTGTGCAATTCTGAACACAATGATTATTTTGTCTGTGACTTTGTACATCTGTGTGTGCTGGAATTGTTTATTGCCACTGATAGGTATGAATGCAAACTTTTGGTCACAACTGTGCATGTGAATTGAAAAAATTTATTTAGGACCTTAGCATTGGGTTGAGAGAAAAATAACAGAAAATACAATACCAGAAAGAACAGTGCACTGGGGGGCATTGCACTAAAAGCAAGATGGCTCTAGAAATTGACCAACAGTTGACATTCTACAGGAAGTCATGCAGTAGGTGTACATAGTGATGTTGTGTGTTGTTGTGAAGTAACAATGACCTGTCTACAGCAAGGCTACAGGATGCAGACTCTCAAGCACATAGCTCTCATTTTGACAGGAACCAACAGTTTGTCATACTAAGTTCCTTTTCTTAAACCACAAAACAAATGAATAATTAATATCTGTTATTTTCGTGTAAGAAATTAAGTGGTTTTATTTTTTTAATGCAGATCAATTTTTGCCACAAAACTAAAGAACAAATTAAACTGCCTTTGGCAACAGCTGTAATTCCAGCTCACATAAATGTATACATGCTTACAGACATAACATAACATAACATAATATAACATAACATAACATAACAAGCGGTGCACCTCAGCAGGTTTGCAAAAGTTCAGGTAAACCAGTACATAAAAGAAAATCCTGGTGTTCAGAATGTGAAGATGCATCACTGGATAAGCTGTTCCTGACATTCAGAAGGAAGGTGTCACCTTCATCTTCGAAGGGTTCAAGGTCCGTGCAGATGCTATGGTACAATGAACATGGTACATGTACTGTAACAATAACGGTTATTTAAGGGACTGTCCAACGCTTGTCACTGCAATGTAATGTAAACTGTAAAATATTAAATAATGTTATCTTAGTGCATCAAACAAATGTTTTTCTATGTCAACAGTAGCTATGAGTAAGTAATGTTAACATTTTACATTCAAATTTCAAAAGTTTTGGTCTACAGTGTGTCTATTGTGCACTGATTATACAAATTATTTTAAATTATTAAAAAGGTAAAGAAATCCCATTACAGGCCTGGACAGGCCCTGAGGGTTCCAGAAGGTTGAGGCTCTCAGATTTCAAGACAATTGGCACATGAAGGTGGTTAGGTTGTCAGCCCTAAGCACCGGCCGCTTTTACCCTCCAGGAAATATTCCTGGTACCCATTTCTGTTAGAGACTGAGTCAACCTCAGGGCCATAGTGGGGCTGGAAGGATTATGTTAATGAAAAGTTCCAGTGATACCATCGGGAATCGAACCCGCAACTTACCGTCTTGTAGCGCAGTGCCTCAACCAACTGCGCTACCATGTGTCCCATTTTAAATAATTAGTATAGCTTATTGATAAATATCCGTAAGAGAATTGTTGGAAATTACCTGAAATATTTGTCACCTTCAAGGGGGGTTGTGTGTGGGGGTACAATGGTACAGTGGTACAATGGTATATTGGTACAAAGGTACAATGGTACACTGGTACAATGGTACACTGGTACAATAGTACAATGTTACAATGGTACGCTGGTATGATGGTACACTGGTACAATGGTACAAGGGTACAATGGTACACTAGTACAGTGGTACAACAGTACAATGGTACACTGGTACAATGTTATTGGTACAATGGTACACTGGTACACTAGTACAATGGTACAATGGTACACTGGTACAATGGTACAATGTTATTGATGAAAAGGTACACTGGTACAATGGTGCACTAGTACAATGCTACACTGGTACAATGGTACACTAACAAAATGGTACACTGGTACATTGGTACACTGATACAATGGTACATATACACTGCTACAATGAACATTGTGTGCCTACATTACTGTAGCTGTAGTACTGTAATCTAACATTGTGTGCTTAAATTATGTAAAAGATTCTTGAAATACAGTACAGTTCATGACAGATACATCATTATATATGTAATTTTAAAATATACTTTTATATCTGTTTATTTTAGTGACATGTTGTATGCTGATATTTTGACCAAATAATGATCAACACAATGAATGAATGAATGACTGTGTTAATGATTGAGTGAGTGAATAAGTAAAAGAAAATTCTTGGATGGATGGTTGAATTAATTAATTAATTAATTAATTAATTAATTAATTAATTAATTAATTAATTAATTAATTAGTGAAAGAACCCCTTGCGCAATAAATGTATTTTTCCTCATAAAATCACAAACACTGTCCAAAACTCAGACATGATCAAGAGACATGTGACACTAAGAGTCGATGTGACAGGTCATGACACTTCACTAAGAATCAATGTGACAGGTCATGACACTTCACTAAGAATCAATGTGACAGGTCATGACACTTCACTAAGAGTCGATGGGACAGGTCATGACACTTCACTAAGAATCAGTGTGACAGGTCATGACACTTCACTAAGAATCAATGTGACAGGTCATGACACTTCACTAAGAGTCGATGTGACAGGTCATGACACTTCACTAAGAGTCGATGTGACAGGTCATGACACTTCACTAAGAGTCGATGTGACAGGTCATGACACTTCACTAAGAGTCAATGTGACAAGTCATGACACTTCACTAAGAGTCAATGTGACAGGTCATGACACTTCACTAATCCACTCACGGCAGTCAACAATTAATACCTACCTGAATATCGTGTGACTGTTGCAGTATAAGAAGTTTTTACAGCAGAGTTATTTCTGGTAAGTGAAACTGGAGTGTTGGGTTGGTGGTGAGTGTGATATATTGCAACATGCAACAACAGAAACACATAGTTACAGGGAACTACAGTGATGTTCCTCACAACAAAACATAACTTGAACAGCATTGCAACATGGCTCAACATGTAACTGTGAACTGTACCTCATCAGTCTGGACACATACATAACACAGAAGTGTGTACTATAACTCAGCAGTCTGGACACATACATAACACAGAACTGTGTACTGTACCTCATCAGTCTGGACACATACTTAACACAGATCTGTGTACTGTACCTCATCAGTCTGGACACATACTTAATACAGAATTGTGTACTGAACTCATCAGGCTTGACACATACTTAACACACAACTGTGTACTGTACCTCATCAGTCTGGACACATACTTAACACAGAACTGTGTACTGTACCTCATCAGTCTGGACACATACTCCCGAGGAATATCAAGCCGCTTTGTTCGTTCGAGCTGTTTGTAAAAAGAGTAAGATGTCAGCAGACCACTTATCATGATGAATGGATCTGTGTGTATGCAAATACTTCTTGTAAATGAAGTCCATGGATGCCCTAGATCCTGCAATAATATAAACATCCTATATCTATGAAGCCATGCCTCACTACAGACAAGAACTGCTCAAACTTCCATTTCAGTAATGTACAGAATTTACTCGAGATATCAACTGTGAATCAAATAAACTGAACACAATAGAACTGAATGCAGTACAACATTTACACTGATATGTGGACTGTCATACTTACTGCCAGTGTCAAGTGTCGCTGTTGCTGTGACCACTGCCACCAACGCCACCACCACCCCCACCGCCACCATCACAACCATAACCAACACCATCACCACCACCACCATCAACACCATTGTGCAGTTATGAAGTTCAGCTGCTTTATGCTTTGTTGTGGACTTATTTGTCCAGCTGTCTCTTCACTAAAGCCTTTAACATCAGACAGATATATTGAATATATTGAATACATAGAGAGAGAGAGAGAGAGACAGAGAGGGAGAGAGAGAGAGAGAGAGTGTGTGTGTGTGTGCGCGCGCGTGCGCGTGTGCGTGCGTGTGTTCGTGCGCGCGAGCGTGTGTGTGTGTGTGCGCGCGTGTGCGCGCGTGGGCGTGATATGCCCTACAGTTGCAGCATTCCCAATTAACTGGGATGCACATCAGAATCCATTTTCAACCCACAATGCCTACTTGTTTCTAAGGCACCTGTCATGCATGAATATAAAAAGCTGAAGGCATACTTTCAACAAAATATAATCAATGGACACATAAATATGTTAACTGACTGAAGGAAACTGTCTTTCTGTACAGCACCAAACAGTCAAGTTCTTTTAACGGGAAGCAGAGCCAGCCTGAGCTGACAGTTATCTGTGCAATATCAGGAGAATGGCAGAAGGCAACTGCCCAGCCATCCTGTCTCATCCCAATTCCTCAGATCAGTCAGAAAAGGTGGAAACAATTGTATTAAAACAAGTGATCACACAAGGTCGAATACCTGAATACTGAGAAACTACCTTAGTAACATTCACATGCATGTAGTTATTTTATTGGTGGCAGTTGGCAACACATTGGTGACATCTGCTCTTGTTTTCTGTCACCTGTTAACTCATTTTCATATTCTGCTCATGATGCTTGTGAATAAAGAAGTGTTTCCACGAAACATAGGTTTAATTTGAGCAAAGCAACCTCCAGTTCTCTCCATATATACACATCATAAGCACACTGACAACTCACTGACATTTTGCCCATCATAAATTCATTTAATTACTGCACTCTCCAAGTAACTCTCTACAATAAATTCAAGCCTCCTGGAATGTAATACTGCATCATCTGGCAAGTACAAGTAGCTCCTGATGTTCTGAAAGATCATGATGCTTCCATGTTCAGGGTCAAGCAGTACAAGGAGTCAGCCTGCCTGACCCTGAAGTTGAATACATTATGTCCTTCAAAAGGCTGCGCACTGCTTGCCTAAAACACAGCCATCACATCTCGTAACACAGAAATCCTCAGCAACACTGCTGGCAGAACATCAAACTCACTACATTTACTCTAAATCAAATTCTTGTGGTTTTCATCCAGAGTTGTTATACATTTGCAATGTAAGTTTATTCTCCCACAAAAATGAAATTTACCTCTGCACCGGTGGTTCTGTTCGAGTATGGATTGAATAAAAGAGCCATTGACTTGTGGGCCACCAGCAATGAGAGAGTGCTGAATGCTCTAATTCCATGTACACACCCGATGTCATCCGGCGATCTGGAGAGACTGAACAGCGCTGACACATTCTTGTGGAGAGAAAACGCCTGCACCATCTTCCTTCTGGTACCTTAGGAATCATGGATCAGATGTATATGGATTAAAATATGAACTTCTCAGCACACAAACAGAACGTATTAACCGTTCATGCACCGAAGTTTCAAGACAATTGCTACTAGCAGTGGTTTTGACAACTTCAGTCATTGGTGGGCCACTCAACATTATGATTGCTAATGACATAAGACATCACCTTTCCTTACAAACCGAACATTACTTCTGAAAGCAGCAAAAACATGAACAATCTGCCTGTAGTCTCGTAACTCATGTCTTGAGGAAGTTGTCTGTACTGACAGGTCAAGGTAACAATATTCTGAAAGGTAAAACTCTATATTGTGGTGGACAGATTCCAATGTTTCAAAGGAATATGCTGCTGCATTCACAATCACTGCCAAGACAACCCTCAAGGCTCAGAAGTCAATTTCACTCTTTTAATTTACTTTGACTTGCAATGATGACAATAGGTGCTTTGCATAGTGCTGATGACAACAAGCACTTGCAAGTACCATCTTTTATGTCGGTTACAGAAGAGAACTAATGCAAAAGAAGATAAACTTTGTATCTTATGTTTGTATTGAAGATGAATTAAATTACATTATTTCTAGAAACTAACAAAATTAATTTCGTACATTGCAATATGTTTATTGATTGGTATGAAGTGAAGAGTTAGAATTACATGCGCGATCTAACGTTCTCAAAGTGTTGTTTGTAATGACTTAGTCTTCTATGATGTAACATGGTATTGCTGGGTGAATTGTACCTGACTTTTACATGACATTCATCTTGGACCTATTGACCTCACAGACCAACACACTATGTTCCTCTGTAACAATGTAACCTCTCCCCTGAAGGCCCAGCTTCATATCCCTGAAGACCTAATTTCGAGTGTTTAACAACAATATTGTAAAATAAGATTTTCATTTTCTTAGTTGCTAAATAAGTCAGTAGTATCATAATTAATAACAAATTACAATTTTCTATAAGATTTTGGACTGTCAGTATATATTTTAGTTTGAAAATGTGGATTTGAATAATATTTGTACAATATTATAAAGAAGACAAACAACTGTCCAAGTGACAGACACACCATTAATAAGTGTTGCAAAAATAAATCTGAAACCAGACATCAAACAAAGTTATGCAAACTGACAGACACACATCCAGTGTATGTGAACTGACAGACACATATCCACTGTATGTACATAAATTTAGGTTCCTTACTGCTGTCTGCACAAACTGCCACTGAGCCATCCGCACTGTGCCATTACAAGACACACAGACTGTCATTGCTACGTACTTTTTCCAGAACCCTGTTACATGTTTTCATCATGTGACCATCAATATGCAGTACCTGAGTTATGTACTTAGAGTTTAATCATGAACAAAGTAGCTGTCGATGTACGTAGCCCAGAGTTTTGTGATACTGGCCACAGGATTGAAACATATAGTAGGAAATTTTTTAATGTATTTTGATGTATTTACTGTGCATCATGTACAGTTTATTATCCAGGCCAACAAATGCACAACTTAAATATATATCAATAATACTCTATACAATATAAGCACTCCTACATGTTCCAATACATCCACATCTTCTTCAGGCAGTCTTAAAATTTTATTTTGATAAAGTTACAAAATGATTTTTCTAACTTTATCAAAATAGAAGTATAATAAGATGCAGATGCATTGAAACATGTAGCAGTACTTATATTGTATATAATATTGTTGATAATTAGTAGGAGTTTAGAGTAAATAAGTGGCAGTCGGAGTGTATGTGTTGTATATGAGACACGAGCAATGCCATATTTGAATATGTACTGATGTGCGTCAGTTGCTGGTGCCAATTGCTGAACATACGTGTATTTTGATGGATCTATATGACAAATTATTTACACAATTCTCCTCAAATCTCAATAAACACATTGCAACAGGCCACCTGCAGCACCCTGTCAGACACGTACTTAACGTCTGGTCCCCAGATCTCCACGTTGGGTCACACACTGTTGCGACTGCAGCAAATCCAAATAGGATGATGAACAAAACACTAAAACAACAAGCAACTGAATTAGGACCAAACGTGTGGCAGTGGCAACAAGGAATAGCAAAATACATATTTTTGTATTCCATCATCACAACAATTTTTGGGACATTAGCACTGTCAGTATAGGACTGGGCCGCAGGCTGGATCACCAATATATGATTCATTCTTTACCAAAACGTTCAGATTGTATCAGCCTCACTCATATCCTGTGGCTGCTAGGGGATCAGCCTGTGAGTAAAGGTGGCCAGGACATGATGCTGTTCACTAACCATGTAATGTGAGATCTCACAAAAATTTGTATATATGTATGTTAACATACATATATACAATGATGACGTGGCAGGACTGAAGCCTCTGGCTTGCTTATAGCACACACACACACATATATATAGTTGTGTTGTTGCACTGATGATAGTTTGTTGGGACATACAGCTGAGGTTTATACCACTAAAATATAACTTCTGTTGGACCATATGCTTTTAATGTTTACATCAAAACACCTTACAATGTTCTACTGCCATTTCTCTGCATGTGAACCAACTGCCCTTCTGACCACCATAGCTACCAGTGCCATTTGCAGAACTGCTGTGCTGAAATGTTTCATTTCAAATTCCCAGATTTCCTAATTTACTTACCAGAAGCCTGCACTTCTTGCCTGACACACATTATGTTTCCTCTCTCAAGACATTAACCTACCTCTTGTTTTTGCTGCTTACCTTGTTTTCTTTCTAGTACAATCTGTTTTATTCATGCTGCTTCTTGAGCAGCTCACATGGCAGATAAATCATAAAATAACCACCATTTTGTCTAAACAGAAGCTCATACTCCTTACCCAACAATGATGGTAGAGTTTGGCAGATGGATTCTGTCATCCTCTGTCTGACACATGTCATCAGCGACCCTGACTTGGAAACCAAAACCAGTGCCTTCGGTGTGTCTCTGCAATGTGTCCGATAGAGCCACCTGGACATCTGAAGCGTTGCACGATGCAGGAACACACAGCCCCCAGTGGATGGCCGAGAAGTGAAAGATATGAAGTCCTGGCTGAAGGTGAAGAAGTTCATCGTAATACACAGCAAGTGCCAGTCCACAGGAGAGAGCACAAATGCAGGAAATGAATCATCACTGCAGTAATTGTCACTAGAACACCTGAAAACTATACTATTGTTGACCGGTCTCTTATAAATTGTAATAAAACAAACACACAGCAAGCTCTGCTCACTGTCTGTCGAGCCCCTTCTATAGCTGGTGGTCTTGGTAAGGTGCTGTTATGGTACATACTGTGCATTGCACCAACATTTTTTATCCATAGGTACTTTGCCATCCAGGATCGTATAAACCTAATAAGTTTTTCTACCCTTTACACTATGTGTTTTTCTTAAGAGGTGCAGAAAGCCACCCTGATGACCTTTGTCCACCTGTCTACATGAAACAACTCTGCTGCCACTGAACTGATATTCGTGACATTTAGTGTTGAGGACTGTTAATAAACTTCGTTCAAAAAATGCAAAATTGTTTAAAGTCAGAGACATAAGTATGTTTGTGATAATATCTTGCTGAATTCTTACAGATGTTTAGAAAAAAAAGGTTTGTTGGGCTGAATTTTGAGGTTATGTGCTACATGACCCATAAATGTAATGACGACATAATCAGCATAGACATATGACAAGATTCTGAAAGAAATATAGAAATTGACCATAATAAAAGTAATAACATCCTACAAAATGTGTAACAATGTCAACAGCAACGCAGTCTGTGACGCCACTGTTTTAAACGATACGACCGTCTCAGAACAATCCTGCCTGCAACAGCTGTAACAGTATAACTTTTTTCAGTCTCACCTCTGTCTACCCACTGACTGTAGGTGAAGAGGGTTACTGTTGCACCAGATCACACTCAAGACACACCACACTTGGCAGGACTCCTCTGGACGTGGGATCGGCCCGTCGCACAGACCTCCACCTCTCAACACACAACACTCCATGCCCATGGCGGGATTCAAACTCGCAATCCCAACAAGCGAGTGGCAGCAGACGTACGACTAAGACCGCGTGACCACATGTAACAGCAGTTACTGTGTACAGTTCAAAGAACAAAAAACCATCAAGAGCGCACGCACAGGCGTGCACACAAACACGTAATTAACCCTTAGGTGACTAATGTCATATATATATGGAGCACCCATTCTTGATGTTTCTAGATCACACACAACGACGCAGCACAGTCGGTAGGACTCCTCTGGACGAGTGATCAGCTCGTCGCACAGACCTCTACCTGACAACACACGACACTCACAACAGACAAATATCC
>Ga0268261_10001181_pt1 | contig 17575 bp, 8 predicted proteins | sample TergutNc150P1_FD_190353 | JGI IMG/M metagenome (GOLD analysis project Ga0268261, IMG submission 190353) | Nasutitermes corniger P1 segment gut microbial community from laboratory colony in Florida, USA - Nc150 P1 (SPAdes) (version 2) | ecosystem: Host-associated > Arthropoda: Insects > Digestive...
TGGAAGTAAATTAGATGACCATTTATCTACTATTATTGTTGGGTTGGTTCTATTAGTTGCTAATTTTGTATCACTCTTCATTGTGGACCGGGCTGGCAGAAAACCACTCTTAATTACATCTGGGGCAGTAATGTGTGTGGCACTTGCAGCTCTGGGCACACACTTCCATCTTCAGAAGAATGGCATGCAACAGAGTCTGGGTTTGTTACCTGTTATCAGTCTTATCACGTTTATGGTTGGCTTTTCCATTGGCTACTGTGGCATTCCATTCCTGCTTATGGGAGAACTTATTCCAGAGAAACAGAGGAGCTTCCTCAGTTCAATTGCAGGGTCTATGAATCTTGGAATATTGTTTGTCGTAATCAAGACATACCATGACCTTAAGAACTCTATAGGGGAGGATGGAACTTTTTGGTTGTATTCGTTTGTCTGTCTGTGTAGTTGCTTCTTTGTATACTTCCTTGTTCCAGAAACAAAAGGCAAATCACTTAGAGAAATAGAGAAAATTTTTGAGTTAACGCAAGAATCAAAGAGAAACAGTAACAAGAACAAGGATGGACAGCAACACGCTTCTGAATTAGAAACAGCAATGACAAAAACAGAAGAATCATAAAATGTAGCTTCAACAGTTACAAAGTCAACAGCAACACTAAGAGAACAGAACAAAAAATGCACCATTTGTTCTGGATAAAATTTCAGTTATTGTTGGAAATGTTGACTGTTTCTGAGAGTGCGTTAGAATGCAAATTATATACTGTGTGCTGTTTTGTACTTGTATCATATCATATCCTATATTTATTTTCATTCCGTGAATCCGTACAGGATTACAAAAATCCATATGGATATGGAAAAAGTCAAATTTGCTTAAATCTAAAAGTGAAGTCAATATAAAAGTTTACAACAATTGTAGTTACTAGGTCTAGTAAATTGAGGTTTTAACATAACATAACTTATATTAGTATAACAAGTAATAACATTACAACACCTATTTAAAAAGTACAGTACTTATGGCCAAGAAAATAATTTACAACATCACTGCATCACTGTGCAGTTTATGCTGACTGTCTGCTATTGAGATTAGGATGGAATGCCATAACCTGTATGAAAAATACCTATTGCTGTGTATACAGTACTAGACTCCTGATGATGGACATTAAACCTGTCCGAATCATGTGAGTTCTATACCAAAATAAATTTGAGAAATAGTGCGTCTCGTTGGTTTTTATTATAAAAATCAGTTTTCTTTGTTTGCTTCTCTTCAACTCAGTAGCAAAAAAAAAAAATTTTTTTAAGTAGGAAAAAATCTACATGCCTTGTGTTACTGATCAACAATTTCATTATACATATATATGTGTTGTGTGACCAATCTGTTATTTTCAGTTTGACGTGTTTAATACACTTCACACAAAGATTTTTTGGAGTACCTCAGTCTCTACCAGGGCTGCCCAACACATGGGCCGCACGTGGGCTGCAAAGAAATTATTTGCAGCCCTCAGTAACAAAAATATTTTCAGTAATACAGTTTAACAGACATAATATGATAGGTCTATAGAACATAATGTGACAATGTTATGAGCTGACAAAACGTTTAGAAACTATAACTCCTCACTTTTAAGGCTGCACACAGTAAACCAATCATTCTTTGTGTTTTACCAAGTTTCATGTGGCCTACTAACTTGCCATTCCACTGTTCTTTTAGCAAGTCCCTCCTCCCTGTTTTTGATATATGTATACATATATGTGGCCCTCATGCAAGTCATTAACGAATTATGTAGCCCTCCTGTGTGTCGAAGGTGACCAGTCCTGGTCTATATATAAACTAAGCTATCAGCTCATTTCTCAGTGTGACTAAAATTTCTTCACTCTGTCATAATGTCTAGACCAGCTCTGCAGACTGCTCAGACTTCTATCTGGCTAGTACCATGGGCTGTTCCTGCAGGGGTAAAGATGCTGGAGTCTAGAGCTTACCACTCACCTGCATTTAGTGTCAAAGTTCTAGCAGCCATGAAATCATAACTCCACTCCCACACACATTCGCTTGGAATAGTGCTTGCTTATGCACAGGGGCAAATATATATTCATACTGTAACGAGTGTAAAATGTAAACTATTGTATGTTATATTTCTCATATTAATTTTGGTACTTTCTGGAATTGTATGTTGAAACATTTACAGTTAGTTTTCATACACTTCCTCATTGCGAAACAGACGATCGCTCACAGTTGCAACTAAGCACTTAATTGTCAGTTCCCCATTCCTTTGGAGAGCTTAACCCCCGACTCTGACACGATACGTTTGTCTTAACTGGAAATTATGTCTAGGTATCATTTTGCTCTAATATAAACCCCCGCTTTTTGCTGACTCGCGATTCACTCGAAGGAATTGCTGTTCGCCGGTCACTACGTATCTACAAGACTCTGAGAATAATAATTATTATACAAAGTGTAATATCGATAACGATGTGGCATCGTTTCATCATACTACAAGGTAAGCCGAATTGTCTGAATTAACTTTCTGCATTCCAAATTAATTCGAGTGGAACACTTTAGTAATATCATTTGGACGATTTGAACTAAATTCTAAATTCGTAATTATTCGGGTTTATACGAGAGCAAGATAATCATTTTATCTTTCTTGTTTTATTAATTACCATCCCCTTCATTTCTGTACTATATCATCTTCATTACTGAGTTACAATATATTTAGACTGTCTACAGTCAAATGTGATTTTGATCAGTTATTTGTCAGTACTACACCCTTTCAGCGCACTGTCAGTATCTACTGACTGGTGGCAGTTCTACCGTTATCAGTGTATCACGTTACGAACCCCTCACGCTACTTGTGTATTTATGTCCCACAGGGTGTCTCTAGTAAAACCTAGTCCCCTCCAGTTTAGGGCATTACAAATGGTTGGCAGCGCTGGGATTTAACAAAATTTGATAGCGACGGTGCAGTTATCAGACAGGATAGCATCACGCAAATCAAGTGCGCAGTACGGTAGTACAGGACCTTTAATTAAGTGGTTGATATATGTACCTTAACGGGAGTGTGAAGGAAGAGATACGTAAACGAAATTAGACGGCGAACAGAGCAAATTTTTTTTCCCTATTCTGTGGTTGGTTTGTCAAATTTTTTTTACTCGACTATTGTTAAACGATGGCTTACGCACAGCTACAACACAAACTAGAAGAGACTAAATTAGAAATCCAAAGACTTAGACAGCGGATGTCCCTAGGAACACCGACAGTTCACAAGGACCTTTCATTAATCTCACTTATCCCGAGCTGGTCAGGTTCGGATTCGACGAATTTTTTAGAAGAATTCATTTCAACTCTCGAAGCTTCCGCACGAATTGGCAAGTGGGAACCAAAAGATACAGTTGAAATAGCAGCATTAAAATTAGAGGAATCAGCTCGAATATTTTATCAGGGATGCACAGAACTCCACACGCGAGACGCATCATTGAATACTTTTAAAGTGTTATTCAGGAAACGGTACAAGGACGTCCATACGGACCAGTACCATTACACGAGGCTACAGATGGCCCGGCAAAGCAAAAATGAAAGCCCGCAGGAATTCGCAGACAGGTTAGGACGTTAGCTCAGAGGATAACGTGCCAGTCTGACGATCCAGTAGCTCAGAGAGTGCATCGAGAAAATGCGGAACGCATGCTTTTAGCAAGCTATGTGGCGGGTTTAATTGGGATCCCGGGTAGGCAAGTTCGTTTTCATCTCCAGTTTCAGTAGAGGAGGCTATACGAATTGCGGTTTCGGTACAAGAAGCCGAAAGACAGGAGATTTAATAATAGTTCCTATGCGCGCCACGACAGCAGAACGCGTAGCGACAGCAGTTCGCGACACGCGGTCGGTTCACGTACGGCCAGCCAAGCAGAGGGTCGACGCACGGAGATTCCAAGGAATACCGACAAGGCAAGAGCCTCGAGCACTAGGAACGCGCAGACCAAGGCTGCCTTACGCTGTTACGAATGCGAAAGTATAGGACACTTCGCTAGGGAGTATCCTACCAGGCTAGGAAGGGAACAAGGCAACTACCTACAGCCCGGGAGAAAGAACCAAACCGAGCGTTCAAGACGTTTCGGGTCTCCAGGCGAAAACCCCCCAAACCCGGCCAAACAAGATTCTAGGAGAGAATCAAATAATTCGGGAAACGGCAAAAGGCGTGAAGGAAGACAGCTCCTCCCGCCTTGAAGCCACAGTAAATGCTGTCGTTAGGCCCGCAGTTTCGGTCGCGTTGGAGCACGGTACTCCCTCTATTTCGGTGCGAATAGAAGGAAAAGTTCGGGTTATGGTTATCGACACCGGTTCTAATAGTTCGATATTGCAACCAGGCAAATTGAAAAGTGAAATAAGACACACTGATATGCGACCATACGGTGTAACGGGAGAAACCCTAGACGTTAAGGGACGTCAGGCCGTCTCCTTTATGTTAGGTGGGCGTGAATTCAATCACCAGTTTTTGGTGTGTTCTCTTCCCACTGACGCGGATGGTCTTCTAGGCATGGACTTCTTAAAAGAATCCGGGGCCATAGTGGACCTAGAGTGCAATAAAATGTCACTTACAGACATTGGGAAAGTTCCCAGAGCGAAAGGCACGACGCTCAATACAGGCACTGCACTCACGGTCTTTATGGAGGGTAAAGAGGGACACAGCCCTCAACCCACCCGACAGGAAGCTCGCTGTATGGACAAGCAGGTACCAGCCGACTCCCCTCGCGAGGGAACCTCTAACCCAGTTAGAGCTTGGCTAGTAAAAGCCAAGGATAACATAACCATGGCACCTAGGAGCCAACAAGTGGTGATAGATAAATTAGAACTCGAGCAGGAGCAGGAACCACCACCCCTTGTGTGCATTCAGCCCGCACACATCCCCATTGAAGGAGTCCTCCCTGCACGCGCGCTCACACGTGTAGAGTACAGCCCCAATAAGACGTCACTCATGACGTCACGGGCCGACCAGAAGGCTGTCAGGTCGCGTAACACGAGTGCATACGTCATGCTAGCTAACTTCAGCGACCAAACGCTGACCGTCCCCAAGTCGACCGTTCTTGGTATAGCGAAAGAAGCGTCAGAGCCGCTGATAGAGAGGATAAATCAAAGAAAAGAACCAAATTCCGATTCGCCACTTAGGCCTCAGAGGAAAAAGAAAAACGAAGCTTTATATCGCAAGCTGCTAAACGGTAAATTAGATCATTTGAATCAGGAAGACAGAGAGCTGATTGAGCCGATACTACTAAAGTATGCCCATGTCTTCCACGATGAGGAAACAAATTATTTCAAAGGGACTAACGTCATTGAACATGAGATACCAATAGGCGACGCGCGACCCATTAGGCGTCCCCAATACAGAACTCCGTACGTCCTGAGGAAAGAAACGCAAACGCAGGTCGAGAACATGCTCGATAAAGGCGTCATAAGACCAAGCAACTCCCCCTGGTCAGCTCCTGCCATCTTGGTACACAAGAAAAGCGCAGACGGTACCCCGAAGTACCGGTTCTGCGTAGACTTCAAAGCACTGAATTCTGTGACGAAATTCGATACCTACCCGATCCCTGTGTTCGAGGAAGCAACGGCCTCCTTACACGGATCCAGGTACTTCACGACCCTCGACTGTCAAAGTGGATTTTGGCAGGTACCCATTAGAGAGGAACACCGGGAACGAACAGGGTTCACTGTCCATTCTGGACACTACGAGTTTACGAGACTTCCGTTCGGATTATCAAATTCTCTGTCCAACTTTCAGAGGTTAATGGATATCGTCTTGAGAAACCTCATAGGTACCCATTGTTGGATTTTCATTGACGATTTGATAGTGTTTTCAAACACAGCTGAGGAGCACGCGCAGCGATTAGAGGATGTACTACGTAGGCTCGATGAGGCAAATTTACAGCTGCACTCTGGGAAATGTAAAATTGCCCAGCCCGAGGTGCGCTACCTAGGCTATGTGTTGTCAGAGAAAGGCGTCTCCGCCTCCCCTGACGAAGTGACGGCCGTCAGACAATATCCGGTCCCCAAAAACGACAAGGATGTTAGGGTATTCCTCAGTTTAGCTTCATTTTACAGAAGGCTTGTGCCAAATTTTGCCGGAATTTCTAAACCATTGACGGCTGTAACTAGGAAGGTCCGTCAGTTCACATGGGGCCCGCAACAGCAACAGGCTTTCCAGAGCATGAAGGATAGGTTATGTACCACGCCAGTACTGGCCTTCTCCCAAATTTTGAATTGCCCTTCATACTAACTACTGATGCCTCAAAGGTGGCCATTGCCGCTATCTTGTCGCAAGTACAAGACGGAAAAGAACGGCCGATCGCATACGCAAGTAGACAGCTTAGCACAGCGGAACAGAACTATATCAGTTTCCGAACAGGAAATGTAAGCCTTAGTCTGGGCAACCAGGTACTTCCGCTGTTACCTGTATGGCAAGCGCTTCCTAGTTAGGACAGACCATGCAGCGTTAACCTACTTGCAGCAATTTGCTGACCACAACAGTCGCCTCTTAAGATGGTCTCTAAAACTGTCCGAATTGGACTTTGTAGTCGAGCACAGAGCAGGGTCTAAGATAGGGTACGTAGACGCTCTGAGCCGGCACGTGGGAGCCATCACGAACCCAGATCCCCTAAGCCGAGAGAGTATCCGACAGGAACAAAGTAAGAATGTTTTCTGTCGCAGACAAAACCCAGGGACTTACAACAGTAAGAGTGAATTCTTCGTGGATAGCGATGACGTCATGTACCGACGTCAGCAAAACGGTAAACATCAGCTAGTGGTCCCACATACTTTAATCCAAGACGTTATTAGAGAAAACCACGATCCAAAGTACGTGGCACATCCTGGGATTAAGCGAACGTACAGCTACATTTCACTAAATTACTGGTGGCCTAAAATAAGGGAAACCATAGAGCATAATGTAAGAAGGTGCGACCCTTGCCATAGAAGGAAAGAGAACCGGGAAATGATTGCCCCACTTGGCGATGTAGAGGAGCCCAGAATTCCCTTCGAAGTCACTTCGATTTATATAACGGGCCCATATCCAACAACGCCGCGAGGAAATAAATATCTCCTCACTTTTATTCATGACCTGACTAAGTATGTTGAAGCATTTCCAATCCCCGATCACACGGCCGAAACATGTGCGAGGGTATACTCTAGCCAAATCGTCATGCGTCATGGTTCAGGTTCGACCTTAATCACTAACCAAGGCAGAGAATTTGTCATCTTTCTTCCAAAGAACGTGCAAAATATTAGGCGTTTGCAGGGTGCGTACTTCCAGCTATAATGCGTCCTCCAATGGGGTGGTGGAAAGACTCCACCGTTCCCTCCATTCAGGCCTCTCGCATTACGTAAATGCAAATCATAAAAATTGGGATGAAGTTGTACCTTACATCATGTCACACAGAGCAACCCCTCACACAACCACAGGTTATAGCCCATTTTACTTATTGCATGGGAGGGAAATGGTTCCGCCCAGTACCGAAAATTTAAAGGCTCGCCTCCCTAAGGATAACACGAACAAAGACCAACGCTTGGAAAACATGAAGTCGAATCTGAGATTAGCTTACAGGCAAGCAGCGAAAGCCAATAGGAAGTCACACCTAAACAATAAACGGCTTTATGATCGAAAAGCCAAACCGCGGGAATTTGAAGTACAGGATTTGGTGTACCTGTATAACCCTGCCCTTAAGCCAGGTTTGACCCGAAAGTTTGCAAAACCGTGGATAGGCCCTTGTCAGATTACTAAGAAAATTTCTGAACTGAATTATGAAAGAGTGGATGAAAAAGGCAGACGTCAAGTTGTGCACATTAATCGTCTTAAGAAGTCATTTAATCCGGAATTATGGAATCCCAAACCGAGGCAGAAACCTGAGAGAAATACACCCAGAAGATTAGCAAAACCTCAGAACGCAAACGGAAATTCACAGGAAAATTTTAAAATTGGACCATACCCACTAGTGTGCCCACAAACCTCGGAAGCTAGGACCGAACACGAACCACTAGTTTACCACAGTCCGGACACCACTGACCTCACCCAACAGCCTATCGATACTCCAATTTCCAAACGTAACGATCCCAGTTATCAGTCTCCCAACACGCCCCTCTCTAGGCGTGAACTCCAAACTTCCAGGACACACCACCCGCTCACTAGGTTGCGTGCGAAGAATCTGTCTCAAGACGCTGAAAACATGTAATATACGTGTGTTACTTTGTGTGTTACAGGGTGCTTTATACTTATCGCGTTAGCAGAGTTACATTTCCAGCCACTTAATCACAGTGTCATATCTATGAAGGAGAGCGATGTTATCTTTTCAAACGATCAATGGCGCGTTGCAGTATCTGGGAACAATATCAGAAATTTGCACGAGTTCTACTTTGGCTTAATCTTACATATTTGGGACAAAGCACTATGTACTTAGAAACATAACCCTTCATTTGCCAGAGGGATACGAACTGATAGCCGGCACTAGAACCGAAGATATTCATCAATAATTATAAATTGTCTAAAGTGTCCATTGTTGCCAATTCCCACAGTATTAAACTCATTTCACATATCCCCCTTAAGTCTATAAATCACAGCTTCACGCTATATAAAATAATTATCTTGCTTGAAAGAATATCTCCAGACAAATTTGTTCAGTATGCTATTGATTATCCATATTTGGCGATACAAGTCAGTCATCACGCCTATATACCTTTCACAGAGAAAGACTACAGTAAATGCGTTACAAGTAGCAAAACTGTATGCCCGTTGGATTCAACGATAGTTAATACACAAAGACTTACCTCTGCCGCTAGTTTATTCTTCCAGAGTCCAAACAGCCAACAACTATGTAAGAGAAATTTACTTCTCAACTACCAACAATCAACGATGGTACAGCACCAGAACGTCTGGGTATATCACTTCCCAACGCCAAGGCAACTGACAGTACGCTGCCCGGGGAACGAAGCCAGTCCTCCCCACACACAAGTACTCGTGAACGCCGGACTACTAATCAACGCATCAGCCTGCCATGTGTCCACAGAGGATTTGCGTATATGTGCTACGCTACGAGGAACTATGCAGACGGAACTTAACACTCCACGTATGTTCCTGCCCGATAAGGTTCCGATAATCTCCCCGTACGAGTCACAACAGCTACACGAGCTGACAATGCCGACACTGCAAGCACTGGACAACATACAATCTAGTCTCGCAACACCCTTGCACTCAATAGACATTGATTCTTTAATGCACGTGCATCAAAGTCCACAAAGTTCACAAACTGAAATACGTTGGCACCCAATTGCTATTATCTTGACAACTATTATTGTGTTATTATGATTAGTGTATTTTCTGTTACGATCACACTTTGACAAACTGCGGTGTGCCGCCACTAAAACACTAGACACTGAAAGTGCTACCTCCCCTCAACAGCATCAAACTCCAGAACCACGACCGAGAGACGCAGAACAGAACGTCGTGTTTTCCAGTTACCCACTACAACACTCCTGCTGATACAGACACACTGGACGTGTATCAGAGTGACTCTGAGAATGGGTCTTCAGTTATAGCAAACGCAGCAAAACCCATATCCGGTAGCACTGAAAAGATGAACTTTTACTACTAACCGAGTACGCATTGCTGTATGATTCTATTACGCACGTTTCACTGTTACGTGTACTCAACCATTGATTCGTACTTATTTCTTTTACTTTTATGATTTACATTGTATTCTATTTTATTCTCATTTGTACATTTGTTACAGTTTGTATTTTCTCTGATTGTTAAGATTTGACGGATGTAACATTATAACCGCAAATCTCGTCTTCCCGAGGGCGATTGTAACGAGTGTAAAATGTAAATTATTGTATGCTATATTTCTCATATTAATTTCGGTACTTCCTGGAATTGTATGTTGAAACAGTTACAGTTAGGTTTCATACACTTCCTCATTGCGGAACAAATGATCGCTCACAGTTGCAACTAAGCACTTAATTGTCAGTTCCCCATTCCTTTGGAGAGCTTAACCCCCGACTATGACGTGATACGTTTGTCTCAACTGGAAATTATGTCTAGGTATCAATTTGCTCTAATATAAACCCCCGCTTTTTGCTGACTCGCGATTCACTCGAAGGAATCGCTGTTCGCCGGTCACTACGTATCTACAAGACTCTAAGAATAATAATTATTATACAAAGTGTAATATCGATAACGATGTGGCATCGTTTCATCACACAAGGTAAGCCGAATTGACTGAATTAACTTTCTCTATTCCAAATTAATTCGAGTGGAACACTTTAATAATATCATTCGGACAATTTGAACTAAATTCTAAATTCGTAATTATTCGGGTTTATACGAGAGCAAGATAATCATTTTATCTTTTATTAATTACCATCCCCTTCATTTCTGTACTATATCATCTTCATTACTGAGTTACATTTAGACTGTCTACAGTCAAGTGTGATTTTGATCAGTTATTTGTCAGTACTACACCCTTACAGCGCAGTCAGTATCTACTGACTGGTGGCAGTTCTACCCTTATCAGTGTATCACGTTACGAACCCCTCAAGCTAATTATGTATTTATGCCCCACAGGGTGTCTCTAGTAAAACCTAGTCCCCTCCAATTTAGGGCATTAAAATACTATGAGAAATACAACAAACAAGTACATATACAGATATGTGCATTTATTTTAATTACAAATAGCGTACCGTCCTACCTGTTTTGGTCATCTTCAGGGAGGTGATATTGAAGGATGTATTACATAGAACGTCAAACAACTGTTTGATGTGCTATGTAATTTTATTGTGGCCATCTTCAGGGAGGTGATATTGAAGGATGTATTACATCGAATGTCAAACTGTTTGATGTGCTTTGTAATTGTATTGTGGCCATTTTCAGGGGGTGATATTGAAGGATGTATTACATAGAACGTCAAACAACTGTTTCATGTGCTATGTATTTGTGTTGTGGCCATCTTCAAGGAGTTGATATTGAAGGATGTATTACATAGAAGGTCACACAACTCTTTGATGTGCTATGTAATTGTGTTGTAGCCATTTTCAGGGAGGTAATATTGAAGGATGTATTACATAGAACGTCAAACAACTGTTTGACGTGCTATGTATTTGTGTTGTGGCCATCTTCAGCGAGGTGATATTGAAGGATGTATTACATAGAACGTCAAACAACTGTTTGATATGCTATGTAATTGTATTGTGGCCATTTTCAAGGAGATGATATTGATGGATGTATTCCGCAGCACGTCAAACAACTTTGAGGTACGACATCCCTGTTGTGTTAGTCAACATCACAAAATTAAACAGCAGACGCTTGAAATTCAAAACACAACTAAGTTATATATATATGGCGAATGATGGTAATCTCTAACCAACTACATGTTTCGGCCTCTAATAGTAATCATCAGGTTGTACATCTAAAGAAAAGGGCTGAGGGCTGTACGATATACATTAATGTATATTAATGTATATTCTACAGCCCTTCTCTACCACCCCCCACTTTATTGTATCAGTGGCGCGAAGTCCTGAGGTGCCGAAAGTACGATCTCTCACCGAACTCTCCGGCTTGCGAGTGTCGGTGGAATCGTATGTGGCACCTAAAGACCCATTGCAATTGAAGCGTTGCCAGCGCTTTAGACACGCAGCGAAACTGCGGTTACACACCCCGATGCGTCGCGTGTGGGGGCTCCCACCTCTCCGGTGGTTATCTCTACCCCGCGGGAACAGCCCCAATGCTGTGGCTGCAGGGAAACCACGCGGCGAACTACCGGCGCTGTGTGAAGTGGAAAGAAGCGAAGGCCGCACTAGCAAAGCAGGCGCCCGACCGTGGCCGAAAGAGCGCCGCCACAGCCCATCTTACCGATCCGAAAGAACAGCGGGCCGGGCCCTCTGCCGAGCAGATGGACCTGAGCGAGGTGTAGAATCACGTCGTTCGAGGGGGCGTTGTCAAGGCCACTACCCCACCAACCCCTATTCCAAATCCCCCTTCCCAGCCGGTCACGGAAGCTTCCGAGAAGCCTAAAGTGACCGCCACCAGGAAGACGGCCAGGGCTCAGAAGCCTGAGCCTAAAACCACAGCAGCCCCTAAGCTGACTGCTGGGAAGCCTAAGAAGAAAGCAGCCGCGAGTGTCAAAACCTCGGCCGCTAAACCCACTACCCACAACCTGGTGGTCCCCTGGGCCTCGACTGCTGGAACGCGGACGGAGTGCGCGGCTGGAAGCTTGAACTGGAGGATTTTCTCAACGAGCACGGTGTCGATATTTGTCTCTTAAGTGAGATTTCTTAACCATGGTCAAGCCATCCGGCTTGCCAATTATGTCTGCCACCGCACAGACAGACCGACAGCAGGGGACGGTACAACCATCCAGATCCACCACTCAGTGCCCATTCCGGGCATGAACCACATGGAGGCTACTGCCATCCAGGTCACAATGGCCGGCAAACCGGTGAAAATCTTTTCGGCTTACCTCTCCCCTTCCCGCCCACTGATCGGAGCGGACCTGTCCGCCTGTTTCGGCGGGGGAATGCCGGACTTGATGGCCGGCGACCTCAACGCCAAACACGTGGATTGGAACTCGCGGCTGAGCACAAGACGGGGGAAGCTCCTGCGTGATTATGCCGACGGGAACTCTTGTCTGATCTTTGGACCGGATACCCCAAGCACTAACCCATACAACCCCTTGGCTACTCCCGATTCTTGGGCATCGTGATAATCAAGAAACTTACATCCCCGGTATATCTGACTTCGTGCTCTGCGCTAAGCTCAGACCACCTCCCGGTACTCATTGACACTACGTGTCGCTCATCCTTCCAGCACCCACCGGATCGCCCTGATTTCAGGCGCACTCACTGGGCCAACTTCCAAACTTACCTGGAAGATCAAATTCAATTCGATCCGGAATTACACGACGGGATGGCAATTTACAAGTGTGTTGAGAACTCCGGCGCAGTCCTGAATGCTCTTGCGGCATCTACTCCCAAACGTCGCCCGCGTCTCCGATGCTTTCTGGCATTCAGGATGAAATACGCCTGAAGAATCGACTGCGCAGACAGTGGCAGGATACCAGGGACCCACTCTGAGAGCCGAGGCCTGTGACAGAGGTCTTGTGACCCGCCGGCTCAACGAGTGGAGGAACGACCAGTGGAGTGCCACACTCGAATCCATCGATCCGCAAGACAGTCGCTTTGGAAAATGGCCAGGCGGTTGATGAGAGTTCCTACTCCGTTTACCCCCTGGTCACCAGAGGGGGAATCGCTCTCTCAGACTGAGAAAACCGAAGCCCATGCTGGCACTCTGGAGACTCAGTTTTAGCCGGTGGCCGACCCTTCGGTCCCGGCAGTTATTGAGATAGTTGACGTGGCGCTGTGGTCGTACTTCCAGACGCCTGCCAGCGAGCCCAAGTTAACTAACCCAGACGAGGTTCACGAAGCCATCAGGGGTCTCAAGGTCGGCAAGGCTCCTAGCTCAAACGGTATACTGAACACAGCCTTGAAGCATCTTCCCCAGCGAGCGGTATCCCTCTTGATCCAGATCTTCAACGCAATTCTCCTTGCCCATCACTTCCCTCCGTTGTGGAAGCACGCTCGGGTGACCTCTATCCTTAAACCGGGGAAGGATCCGGCACTACCATCATCCTATCGACCCATTAGACTCTTGGACATGATTGGTAAGCCATTTGAAAAGATCCCACTAGCTAGGATCTTACATTAAATATGTGAGCGCGGTCTAATGCGAGACGAGCAGTTTGGGCTCAGACTCAGGCATAGCACGTCCTTGCAGCTGGCCCACCTCGTTGAATGAATAACCGGTAACTTCGTCGAAAAGAGGTTAACAGGCGCGGTTTTACTTGACGTGACCAAAGCCTTCGACACCGTCTGGATCAATGGCCTCCTTTACAAGCTAACACTCCTCAACTTCCCGTCATACATAGTCAATACTATCTCATAACTCCGGGACCGGACGTTCGAAGCGTCCTTCCAGACGGTCACGTCATCTCGTCGTGGCATGCAGGCTGGGGTGGATCAGGGTTGATTGATCTCCCCTGTCCTCTTCAGTCTGTCAACAACATGCTCTCACCCTCGCACCACTTTGAGTTAGCTCCCTACTCGGACGACACGGTCATCTTAGCCACGTCCCCCAAGCCGACGCTGCTCGTCAGCTACTTGGAGTCATACCTCAAGGACCTTCTCCGGTTGTTGAGTGAATGGAGAATCGCCATTAATGTTTCCAAGAGCACCGCGATCATCTTCGGGCGTGCTGGACGGCGCTTCCTTCAACCCCGACCAGTAACCCTCTTCGGAACCAATCGAATGGGTCGACAGTACTCGTTATCTGAGGATAATCCTAGATACACGACTCACCTGGTCGCCTGACATCGATCAGGTGAGGAAAAGGACTTCTCAAAGGATGGGTATGCTGGGTCATCCTGAATAGGAAGAGTGATCTCTCCGTCAGGAACAGAGTCCTGCTATACAAGCAGCTCATCCGCCCCATGATGGATTATGCGTGCCCCGCTTGGAGGTCCTCTGCCCGCTCCCACGTTCGGAAGCTTCAGGTGTTGCAATGCATGTGTCTTCGCGTTGTTACTGGTGCCCCCTGGTACGTAAGTAACAGACAGATACACGAGGACCTGGGTGTTCTGCTGTTTTCCGACCACATCAGAGCCCTGACTGCGAGCTTCGACTAAAAGTTAGCTGACGTGGAGAACCCCCTTGTACGGCAACTCGGCAGATACCTACGCTGACCGAGGGTTGACCCCGTCGTCTTAGACGTAAGCCAGTGGCGGCAGGAGCCAGCAGGCCAGTCGAGGCCATCGCCCGTGATGGCCAAGTCGACCAAACGAATTGCGTTCGGCGCTGATCAGCCGAGCACTTTTTGGCTACCGTGACAGATTTTCCGTGATTTTTCTCAGTTGTAAGGCAAACGCAAGGGTATATGATGTTAAGTCGGGGCACGGCCCGCACTCCCCTCCCCAGGCGCGGCGGTTTCACCTAAGCGTCTGACAAAAGTCGCTTTTGCGACGGAGTCAGTCTGGGCTCGGGACCCAGAAAACCAACCAAAGTTTATCCCCCATAATTAGTTTACGCCACATAGGCACTAGTCTTTGGTAAAACCAGTCAAGGTCCTCAACTTGACTTCAAAATCGTCAGCTTTAGCATACTCCCCTGTTAGAGTTAAGGTGTCTGTTATAGAGCCCAGCGATGAGGTCAAACGCAGAAATGGCTAAGAGACAGGGGGCGGAGATTTGCGCTTCGCACAAGTCTCCGCCCCCAGTTAACACTTTGGCTTGGCTTGGCTTGGCTTGGCTTGGCTTGGCTTGGCTTGGCTTGGCTTGGCGTGGCTTGGCTTGGCTTAGCTTGGCTTGGCTTGGCCCGAAAGGGCTGTTTTGCTGGCCAGACAGAGCTAGCGGGTGCGAGACAGAAAGCTGATCTGTTGTGAAGCGGAGAACGGAGCAGAGGAAGAAGTTGTGCAGGATGTGGGTGTCCCCACAACGTCAAACAACTGTTTGATGTGCTATGTAATATTATTTTGGCCATTTTCAGGGAGGTGATATTGAAGGATTTATTACATAGAACGCCAAACAACTGTTTGATGTGCTATGTAATTGTATTGTGGCTATCTTCAGAGAGGTGTTTTGAAGGATGTATTACACAGAACATCTAAGAGCTGTTTGATATTATGTGTAATACATCCTTCATTAACACCTCCCTGAAGATGGCCACAATAGGTGGCCAAAACATGTACGACTGTCCGCTATTTGTAATTAAAATAAATGTACTTATCTGTATATACACTTGTTGGTTGTATTTCTCATAATGAGTTATCAGTTTATGATCATGAATCATTCCAAATTGACATGTTTTTACTGTTTTGCCCATTTTTTAAAACTTAATGTTCATGGGCCCGTGCATCTTAATAATATTCTAGTGTATAAGTCCCAACAAGATGCACATGTCACAGAGTTTATTTTATCTGACAACTGCTCTACATGTTTCAGGCGTCACTATCACCCATCTTCAGGAGCACACGTACAACACACTCAAATCAGTTCCAGCTCTTCCACGATAGCAGCAGACAACAGTACAGTGTAACGGTTACCAGATGCTGTAGTTACAGTTATTTTGTTCTCCTGAAGATGAGTGATAGTGACGTCCCAAACATGTAGAGTTGTTGTCAGATAAAATAAACTCTGCGACTTGTGCATCTTGTTGGGATTTACATACTAGAATATGTTTTACCCATATCCATTACAAAAATAACCAAGAATGCCAGTTGGTTGTATGTAACACAAGTCACCAACACTTATACTTACAAGTATAGTATTATAATATTAGATTTACATTTACTTTGGCTTGCCATTTAGGTCCACATAATTTTTCAGTATCCAACAGGAGAGGATGAATGATGGGCTCTGATAATCAGTTCTTGGATTTTACCATCATACTCCACCATGTGTATGACTTCTTTCCCACTTCATACTCCTTTAAATGGTGTGGTTACAAGACCTTTGTTAGATTTTGCATGCTTTTTTTTTCAGAATGTTTGAAGACACCTGTTCCAACATTTTTTCATGAAACTGAATAAGTTTTTGAAAAGCAACTCTAAACAGAACAGTCCTGAAAGCATCATTTTAATTGTAAATTAGTGAATGTGGACTGAGACTGCAAAGGATAAGAAATGGATATATAAAGAAAAATTAGTAATTCAATTGAGTGACTTCAGTCTTATCATCGTCATCATCGTTGTCGTCGTCGTCGTAATCATCATCACTTTCACCGTCATCATTCCATTGTTGCTGCTTCTTCGTTTTGGTATTTATGTGCCATTCTTTTTTATGCCAGTGATGCTATTGTAGAAATATTAAGAGGTTATTCTTTTTTTAATTGCATGATGGGTAAAAATTTTTCTTTTAAGCCCATGCCCGCCATCTGAATGTTATTAAAGTCCCGGTTTTTAGTTTAGTCCGCCATATATGAGGGATTGGAGAGAAACAGAGGATAATATTGACAGTAGCAATAGCATGAGTGAATGTAGTGTGAATACAGAAGAGCTGCCTGCAGAACCTGATATGCGAAAACGTATGAATACTAAGTAATGAACTTCCATCCTGAATAAGAAGGAAGACGGAAGTTTAATCTGATCATTTGGATTATAAAGAGCTAGGATTCAGACAGCTGGTTGTAACGAATGTTTAGTTAACCTCGTTATCGATTAACCCTTATCCTGCTTGCGCCCACTACACTGGGCGCTCGTATTAATCCTAAGGCTACTAAGGTCATATATATAATATATATGTATATATATATATGTGTGTGTGTATGGAGCACCTATTCTTGATGTTTCTACATCACACACAACGACGCACCACAGTCGGTAGGACTCCTCTGGACAAGTGATCAGCTCGTCGCAGAGACCTACCTGACAACATACCTATTCTTGATGTTTCTAGATCACACAACGACGCATCACAGTCGGTAGGACTCCTCTGGACGAGTGATCAGCTCGTCGCAGAGACCTCTACCTGACAACACACGACACTCACAACAGACAAATATCCATGC
>Ga0268261_10001182_pt1 | contig 17553 bp, 9 predicted proteins | sample TergutNc150P1_FD_190353 | JGI IMG/M metagenome (GOLD analysis project Ga0268261, IMG submission 190353) | Nasutitermes corniger P1 segment gut microbial community from laboratory colony in Florida, USA - Nc150 P1 (SPAdes) (version 2) | ecosystem: Host-associated > Arthropoda: Insects > Digestive...
TATATATAGCAAAACATTGCACATTTTTATTATGTCATAAACCGTTGAGTATAAAGGAGTTAGAGAGCACGTTACTAGATTCAGAAGGCAGAGAATACACGTCGTCTTTCATTGTAGTCAGTTCCATTACGCGGTACATGTAAAATGTCTCTTGTCACGTTTCACATAAAGATATGTTACAACAGTACGTCGCAAAGTACAGCAATACTTGTTTTTCAAGCACTCCGTCCAATAAGTGTCTCTCAGTTGTTGTTAGTCTCATACATTTCTTATTTTTTCAGAAAACCGCAGAAATTAGAACTTTTAAAATAATAACACCTTCCCGTTTCGTATAACCATTATATTGAACGAAACAAAAATCGCTATTATCTGACATTTATATCCACTAATACAATTCAATATCATACTCTTCTTTTCAAATGAATGTTCAAATTTCTACTCACACAAATATATTATAACTCAAGTCTTATAAAAATTACAATTTTGGTACCTCTGCTTTATATGCATGGAGGTTATTTTAGTTTCAGCATTTTAACTACACTTCAGCGCTTCAGTTTAAACCTAATGACAAAAAAATGCACAAAAATTTAAGAGAAAAAGAAATTTTTCTTCCTCAAAACGATAATTATCAGTACTAGCAGGCCAATTTATCATGCAGATGCCCTGTTTGATATCAAATCACATTCTCAATGTTCTTCTCTGTTCTGAGACACCAGACTACTGCTGTGTGGTACTGTGAGTGTATGCAGAGTTTCTGCACATTAAGCAACATTCCGTCCAATTGAATGTCAGTCTGTACTTGGTACCTACATTCTGAACTTTCCGGTGTGTAGAAATGTTTATCTGCACTGACAGTTCATGAAAGAATATGACTTAATTACAAAACATTTAAAGTTACTGAAAACAAAATAAGACATTTAAATTATGCAAGGAGTTATACAAATTAAAGAAAGCGCAATTGTTAAAGTTGATGAAAAAAAGGACGTACGTAATTAATATTTTTTAATGTTGAGTGTTTAAGTAAGCAATTCATTTTTTCATAAAAATATTGTACATTTTTTATTTTTACAGTTGCATTTATAGAATGCAAAACAATTGAACATGAGAAGTCCAAATCCCTATATGCTAGGCATAAAATTTAACATGTATATGTCTTATAGCTGGTTGTCTTTCTGGTGAAAAGTCACGTGACATCGTAACGCGGAGTGACGTCACAGCATAACGCGGAGTGACGTCACAGTGTAAGATAACCTTGTGATACAATGCGCATCCGGCGACGCGCATAGCGCAATACGATAACGCTCATCCGGTCATCCGTCTTATATGGTACGATGTATGGCGTAGCGTCGATTTGCTTTTGCATATTCCAAAGTTGCACGTCACATCGTACCATGTATATGACATACTATACGACATATACGTGGATATAACATGATTCCGTTAAGGCGGAATATGATACGTGTTTTTTATCTTTGTGATGGTGGATGGTTTAGGGTAGATACAGAAGACACAGTATAAATGCACACGTTCGTATGTGGAAAAGAATGACCGTGTAACATGTGTAGCTTCTACGTTCAGAGATGTACGAAATTTTGCTATAATTTCTTGCTATTTTTAAAGTGGATCAAATTCATGAATGGATTAAAGTGATTAAGCTGATGTTCTGTTCTCAGAGGGAAACAAAGTGACGTCAGTATCTTGCTGTAGATTGCTTAGAACTGCAGTGCGTAGCCTGAGTTCATCTGGGTAAACTGGGATACAGCTTGAAGCAAATATCTTTCTTGAGAACATATATATATAGATAAATTCCAGAAAATCTAGCATGTGAAAAAGCACTATTCAGGTTATCTATCGCACCTACATAAGCAAATACTTTACGCCTAATCGGCTGGTAAGTGCTGAATAAAATAGACATGTTAATACAGTTCTTAGCAAATAATACGGGGAACAAAACACGGAACGTTTAATTCACGTGTCTTGCATTGTAAAAGTTAAATTGCTTTTGAAAATTAAGTGGCGTTATTACACGCCTGGCTTTAATACAAGTTATCCTACATATAACTTCTGGAATCCATAAACAGTTCTGAATTTCATATATTTCTGCTGTCTACAGATTTCTTTGTGGGGATTTATAGAATAGATTTAAATTTTGTTTGGACTGAAACTTTCAAAATACTCAGACTACTCTAAATACGAAATATGTAATCACCCTAAACGCCCTTTCATAGTTTGAGTTGGAATTACTTACACGTAAAAGTTTAATTCATCTAAAAGTGCATCCAAAGACTTCTTTCAAGTGCGAAGCACTTTGACACATTTCTCAATTTCAATCGGCGGAGGTCATAGCGACGGTAGTTCGGAACAGTTGACATGATTTGTGATCACGTGTCTGATTAACCGTACATTATCACAAAAACAAAGTTGAACTGCAACAGTACTGGAAAACACCAACGAAGGAAGGAATACTTATAGTGAATTTAACACACAAGTAGAAATAAAACGTTTGTGCAAACAGCCACTCAGTTTAAGGTTACTAACATTAGCTCAGCATTTTTTGAAGAGAATAGGAAACGAAAGTCACGTTAAGTGATGTTGAAGATTGACTTTAAACTCTATTCTAAAAGTGATGATGTTGAAGATAGATTTGAAAATCATTTCTGAAGAAATAGGGACTCGGTTGGTGTCCTATTTAAAATAAAAAGATATGTATTTCTGAGTTTGTTGTTTTACTTGGCCAAAAATAGCACTGTCATTTGTGGCTTGTCTGGTAATGCCACATTTTCATATGCATATTCTCATAAAGGCATGATTTAAAAAAAATTAAATAAAAATTGCGTGTTTTGGTTTTCACTACAAATTTTGTCCAAAACATTTATTGTAAAAAAATTGAACGAGGCGTTATTATAAATGAACATAGGTCGTCATGTAAAGTAACTGTTACTACAAACAAATTTTCATTAGAATTTAATTTTCTCAACAGGTTTTTGAAAAATTCTCAAATATTAATTTTCATATATGGCCATTGGATGATGAGTTGTTCCATGGTGCCGAACGAACCGACGGACAAACAAACAGGACGAATCCAATAGTCGTTTCCGCAATTTTTCGAAGGAGTTCAAAAGTCAATAAAAATCAAATACACCTGCATAACGTCACTATTTATAATGTAAAACATTTTTCGTGTTTTTGTTATTTGAAATCTTCTATACTTTCATTGCTTGAGATAATACAAATATTTGTTTGCAGAATTGGGGAGATTATGCAGATATGAGTCAAGGATTGGCAATTTATGTGACATACGCCAGTGACGTGCTTCTGATTTGCTGGTTTGGAACTCAGCTGACACAACATGTAAGACAAAATGTATTGTTATTGTAATTGTTGTTGACGCTGTTAACACATCACTGTCGTAATCGGTACCGAGCCTCAAATTAATTTAGATATTGTGGTCCAATTTAAATGCTAAGAATTTTTCTTCCCTACCCGGCATTCCGCATTGAATATTCTTTGGAAAATTTAGAAAATATGTTTTTAAGTATCTTACGATTCATAAGGTATTAATCATCCAAAAATATTAAAATTACTTCCACTCTTTATGGCTAATCACTCACTTATTTTATTAGGCTTGTAATATTTTTGCCACAAACATAATTTTCTGTTTAAGCTATTTATCATATCCAAACCTTTATTCGTGAAATGTATGATTATTATTTTCTATTTAAATAAAGAATTACGCAATGAATTTTGAATTGAGTGTTTAAAACTCTTTGAAAAGAAAGGTAAATGATCGTTCTAAATTAATGTTCACAATTTGAAGCCTTTAAACGCCTAATTAAATCCCATCTGCCATTTGCTGGCATTAATATGAGCTCACCATCTTCTCCACGATAGCGGGATAAAGGTTAATATATTCCGTGCATAAATCCCGTCCACAATATAAAAATAACGAAAAAAATGCACTTTATTATTTATGAAGCAGTTTATCACACATTTCTCAAATACACGCTAGATTAAACTCGCCACATCAATGAATCGAACATCACTCAACACGGATAAAACAATTTTAACTCACAAAAAATAATAATTATTAGAGATTTGTTCATTCATTCATTTAGTAGTCTGTCTTATGATAGGTCCAAATACTCTTCCAAAGCGATCTCTCTACATAGTGCGATCCAGAGCTTCCTCCTTCAAATGAGAGTATCTTCTCCTTTCCCTAAGGTCATCCAGTAGCTTCCTACGTCTTCTTCCTCGTCTTTCTGTCACTTCTATCCCCCCTTGTATCTTTCCTTCATTAACCCATTGTAGAAGGCAGTTTCTATGCAAAATGTGAAAAACCCAGCTCGCCTTCCGATTACGTATTTCATGTAGGATATTTATTTACTCCTTGACTCTAAGTAATACTTCTTCATTTCTCACATGATCAGTCCAACTGATCTTTTCAATCCTCCTCCAGCACCATATTTAAAAACTATCCATGTGTTTCTGGTCTACTGTCCAAAGCGTCCAATTTTCAGCTTGATAAAGCTATGATCCAAATGTAGCACTTCATTAGCTTCTTCCTCAATTCCAAGTCCAATTTGCCTGTAAAAAGAGCCCTCTTCTTGTTAATGCAGCTTTAGCCATAGCAATCCTACATTTAATTTCACAAGTACGATTTCCATCCTTTGTTAAAATGCTACACTAATATTTAAAAGATTCCACATTCTCTAGTTGTTTTTGGCCTATCATAATTTTTACTGGGAATGATTATTTTTAAATTCTCAATACTTTTGTTTTTTCTGCATTCATTTCCATTCCATAGTATATTCCAAATTCAATTTGTTTATCAAACATGTCCTGTAGCACCTTTTCTTCCTTAGCCAGTAACACAGGTTCATCTGCTTATTTCACAATGTGAATGATTTGCCCACCTATTTTGAAGTCTCCAAACAATTCCAGAGCTTCCTTGGTAATGTATTCGCTGTATAATTTGAACAGAATTGGTGACAGACAGCATCCTTGTCTAATTCCCCTTCCAATCTTCACACATCTTGTCTCCCCTCGGTTCAGTCGTACTTTAACACGCTGAGCCATGTACAAGTTGTTAATCAATCTTCTTTCACACCAGTCAATACCAGTTTCCTTTAGGATCAGCATTAATTTGGTCCAGTTGACTCGGTCAAACGCCTTCTGCGAGTATATGATGCAAACACTCAGTTCCTCATATATCTCCAAGGTTCCTTCTGATATTATTGTCATTATACAAACTGCATAACCAGTTCATTTTCCTCTTCTAAATCCAAAAGTGATCTTCTCCGAGTACAACCTCAATTCTCTTTTCAATCCTACTTCTAAGTATTTTTGCTACTATCTTTGCTGTATGTGCGATAACGCTGATTGTGCGATGGTCGCTGCATTTTGTAGCTTGTGGCTTCTTCTTTAAGGCAATCATTGTAACTTGCGTGAAGTCCTTGGGCCACTCTCCAGTTTAATAAATGGTCTTGATCAATATCATCATTACTTTAAAACCAACTCTTCCCAACAATTTGAGCACATCTCCAGGTACATCATCATCTCCTGTAGCCTTCTTATTCCTCATTTCCTTGATGGTTTTCTTGCACTTCACTTTGCAAAATATATGGGCCCTTCCGTCTGCATTTGTTTCCCCTTCAGGTTCGACTTCTAGGGTTTCAGGTCGATTAGGACGATCGTGTATTTCTGTAATATAATTCTCCCAAATTATCAGCATTTGACTTTGCTCTACTCTTCTATTCCCTTGGGAGTCTTCGATCCCAATATTTTGGATCCCGTAGGTCTCCTTCCAGCCTAGTTCTTTTGTCTTCATGTATATCAAATCATAACTCCCTGTTCTTTGAAATTCCATAATTTTTTAAAATATGTTCTCAAGATATTCCTTTTTGGCATTATCTGTGGCTCTTGTCAATTCGTTCCTCAGCCTCCGGTTGTTCTTCCTGCCTTCTTCTATATTGACATTTCCATTTCCTTCTTTCATCCATTTTACTGATCATTTCCTGTATAATCCATGGTTTTTTGCTCTCTTCTCAACTTTCCCAAACAGAACACTGAGAGTATCTAAGACACATTCCTTTATATTGTTCCTCTGCACTTAGACATTCTCACTGTCACATCCAAAGATATTTATAACGTGTAATTTTATTACTTACAAATTTTAACTTAATTTATAATAATTTTATATGGAGTGACGACACAACTAACCTAATTGTCCTTTTGTATATTCGTAATAATTCCACTCTGAAGATGGCCGCAATAACCGCCGAAACATTTTAGTGAAAAAAGTGTGACTGAAATCACTCTTAAATATTAAAGTATATTTTGTCGGTTATTTGTATATTGCAAACTTAGATTTCACTAATCATGTTATTAGGCGTATAAACTTTTTCCTTTGTTAAATTTCTGTTATGATGATTAGGTTATACAGTAAGAATCTTATATCTTGTATCTTAGAATTTGACAATATATATGGCTTCATAAATAAAGTATTTTTTCTTGTGTAACGGGAACTGGATAAGTGAAAGGAAAGTCACATAAAGACGTTTGATCATAGTCATCAGGAAAATGCCTGAAACAACTGGACGACACTTTCCCAAGCCAACACCATCCACAACATAGATTTTGTGTTTGTCAGCATAAACACGAAAGAAACTCTAAAACTAACGCTGGTTCATAAATGTCGGACGAATGCTTAGCCTCTGAGTGCAAACACCTGTGTTCAAGAGTATCATAATCCTAAAGCATTTTAAGTAAATGCCAGTGTACTTTAAACATGGTACTGTAGAAGACACTTTGTTAATGTTGAATGTAATGTCGTGAAATACGAAATCAGAACACTGACCATAATTGGCTTATATGCTATAAAAATTACAGCAATCTTTGCAGTTACACCATTCAGGACCATACGTAGCACATTAGTGTAAGTAGATCAGACCGCACTGTCAAATATCAATGTCAGCAATCTAACGAGGTAACTATCTGAACACTTGTTGCTGTAAGTAGGAAAGAGAAATGCGACAGAACCAGATTTGTAACTTAAACACATGGAAATGGTAAAAAAAAAGTACGATGTTACTACAGTTAAACAGCTGTGCCTAGTGATTTTGAAAATGGCTAGCGGCAATGCCATTTTTGGACCACATCAATAACGCAAGGTACAATAAGAAATACTGCCGGCCGTCAAATACAGCCTGTCGTTAAACAGCATTGGTGATTTATATTTCTTAAATTTCGTATTACTCTTTTGACAGAAACAGTTGTACTACTCTGGAACAAAAAAGAAAAGATTCCTGATTAAATGCTGATAATATTCGTATTGTCCATTAGTAATATCCATGGGTAACAAAATCATTAGTTATTGTCCTTAATTTAGAAAAATATATTTGAAAACTTTATTCAAACGCAAATGTGTGGTTAGCAAATAAAGTAGACATGAGTAATACCTCTGTCTGTGTAACAGCTAGAATATCATACAGCAAAGGTGGCTAAACAGTCACAATCTACCAGTCGGTCGTGGTCACTTTTTTGTCGAAGTCATTTGATTTTGATCTCTATCAATATTTATTTGCAGTTTTGAGCTACCACAAGCTCTCCGTTTGACAGTATTACTATGAACAACCAAACTTTGCGAAGACGCATTCAAAGAAAATAGAATAATTAACTAAAAATGCCGAAGATATCTGACAATTAAAATTTGAAATACCTCCACCACTTTTGTCTATGTAAACATGAAATTTCTTTCCACAATTTATTGCAAGATGTGCAGCGTCATACTGCAACTTCGATATAGGAAGGTTAATGAAGAACGTCTCTTAAAGCCGGTAAGTTGTTTTAGTCTGAAATTTCAATTTTTAATAAAGGAAAGAGTTGTGTTTATATGTGTGTTATAATATTAGATTATTTTACATATGGTTGCCTGAATCACGTGATAATACATTATTGCTTATACAATGTCGCAAAACATTTCGTGTCTTTAGAGAAGATCGCTGAGTTCGAAAGTCTGGCCAGCTTAATTTAATTAATATGGTTTTAAAGTGCGTTAAATATGATGACAAATTTCCTAAGAGCAGCAAATAATATGGGAGACTAACCTGATAAGATATTATGTGTTGATGTGTAGTCACGATATTACTGCTTTCGGGATAATGTTTAGATCGTCACTATCCGACAGTAAACCCAGCTTGCCAGACTGCTGGTACATTCAATGTACTGCTGCACAGTTCAGAGGGACATAATACGTTAACTGTGAAATGTTTCAGGCGGAGAGTGTGAGAGACGCGGCATTCGGGTGCGACTGGGTGGGAACTCCTATCCCATTTCAGCGATGTCTAATATTCATCATTGCTAGAGCTAACAAGGAGTTCCAACTGACAGCGGGAAAGTTTGTTCCGGTGTCAAATGTGACCACATTGAATGTATGTACCTAACAATATAGTAGGGAAAAAAATTAGTCACGAATAACCTGATATAATATAATATTACGTGTGCCAGACATTACATTACCTCAACGATACAGTAAATCAGCAGACATCAGCCACTGTAATGCGACACAGAAATTAAATTCCTTTCTCCCGCAGCTTGCAGGTCACTACGGTTCAGATGTTATTTAACTTAGTAACAGACACCAAAAACAATGCCTACATTCTAGCAGCACATTTTCTGTGTAATTTAGCTACCTTAGCACTGCACGGCAGTTCAACTGGTAAGAGCCCAGTTTATGTTCAGGTAAATTTTGGAATCTGAACTGAACGGAAGGGGGATGAAAACCCTTTGTGACTTCATCGTAACCGAAATAAAACATTCTAACCATTCTTACGGCATTGCGATCAGATAGGATGTATTCATTATTAACAGAAACTCAACCTCACACTTCCTACCGATGGATCCTTCACTATCGTACTCTACTCTCAGGCAGCTCAATTGAGCAAACTTTATACTTCTTCTGCCACCTTTTGCAAATATCACCATACGTATTTGTCTAAAAATGGCCTGCAGCATACGAACAGCCTGTTGGATAATTAATTACATTGAAGTTTCCAGGGATCAACAGTTGTTAATAAAGCATTAAAATTTTAAGCCTATGTAGCTCTAGCTTCACGAGGAAGGCTCATCGTAATTTGCACCAAAGTTTTAAGGTTTTATATAACAATGCCAGCTGACATTACAGTTTCACAATACAGTCCTTCCGTATTAGAATGCTTTCGTAATAGGGTGAAGGACAAACGTTTTAATTGTGTCTAAAACACACAATTGCCAGAATTATTTCACAAATTTTTATGTGCTGTAAATCACGATCTGGTTTAAGATTTACGTACTATTGATTGCTCAGTGCACCAAATGTCGAGGGGACATAAATTATGTTCAAAGAAATCGAGGACACCAACGACTATGTAGATCTGCTGTTTTACTGCGAATCCTGCAGTTCGAATTTGCGGTTGGTGTGGCAGGTTGGAGATTTAGTTACGTGATTTCTCTTGCAGGCTACAGAAGAAAGTGTGCAGTTTGTGTTCAGGCTTGAACGATGCATGTAAACATGGCAGCAGCATCACATAATTCATTAAACCAAACGGAGAAATATTACCTTTTAAAAGTTCAATAATAACAACAGTATTCGGTCTAAATGTATTATTTCATTTACACAGTGCGAGCCATAAGTTGTGCGATTGATTTTTTTTTATGACAGAACTAGAGTGAACTACTGGCCAACGCACTAAGTACTATCAACAAACATCTCTTCACAAACCGAGTTTGGTTTGTTTATCTTCGACAGTGTAAGAGTCATAACTTAATTTGTAAAATGAGTTTTCTTTATACGTCTTTAATGGCGAAAATAAACTTATCGTTGCCATACAATTTTGTTTCAAACCCGGTCTATCTGCGACAGAAACACTAGTATTGGAGCAAACGGCTTAAAGGAATGAGGCTTTGAAATTTCAAAAGTATTTAGATGGAATTCTCGATTTCGAGACGGAAAGGAGCTGGTAGATGACGAGAAAGTTGGCTGTCCAAAATCGACTCGAATTGAGTTAAACTTTGCTGCTGTTGCTGATTTGGTCAATAATGACCGTCGAATCGCTTCAAGAATGATAGCAGAATCTTTGAACATCTACAAGACTGTAGTTCATCTGATTCTGAAAGAGAATTAGGGAAGGAGAAAGTTGTGTGCACATTTTGTTCCACACACATTGACACCTGAGCAAAGGGAAAATCGAGTAATATCTTGCCGAGATATTATCGCGAAGGCCGATACAGACAATTTTTTTTAATATTATTACGGGAGAAGAGACCTGGTGTTTTGCCTTTGACCCGAAACAAAGCGACAGAATGTTCTGAATGAGTTGGTAAGACATTTCCTCGGCCGAAGGAATTTCAAAAATCCCACATCAAGATTAGATTTGTAATTTTTTTCGACTCTCAAGACATGATGCAAAAAGAATTCATACCACAGGGCAAAACAGTAAAAGCAGACTTTTATAAAGGAGTAATGGATCGCTTCCTGAAATGCATTCAAAGGGTTGGTCCAGCTGGGTTCTGCTCTCGGGATTTTTTCTTGTTGAACGATAATGCGTCCGTTCAAAAAGCTGCAAGTGTTTGCTAAATTTGACCCCCCCAAAAAAGTTACAACACTTTATCAAACCCGTTATTCTCCGTATTTATCTCCGCCAGACTATTTTCTTTTCCCCAACTTAAAAATTAAGTTAAAAACACTCCATTTTGTGAATGTTGCTGAAATCCAAGTAGCCGTAACGGATGAATTAAGGAAGGTCCAAAAGAGGAATTTTCGGCAGACTTTCAGAAACTGTACTACGGCGCAAAAGCCTATATATACGCCAATGGAACTTATTTTGAACAAAAAATGGTATACGTTTTCCTAATGTATCGTAGAGTTTTAAAAAAATCAGTCCAAGAGGCTTGGACCGCACTGTTTATGAACAACGATTTATAAGGCAATATATTTCGGCTAATTACATGCCATCCTACGACTGTAAGTAATTCAAAAGTAATACACAATATGTATAAAAAATAATAATACAAAGAAATATCAACATTGAAATCAACTTCTTATATAAGGGCAGTAATACATCTAGTAGGTGGTATAATGTAGCCTTGTGTCTCTTTGGTAATTTCGAGGTTAAAATGTGTTGAAATGAATATTTACCTATTTTCAGACACAACATATTCATTAAGTTGTGCGTGGAAGTTTATGATACGTAAGACCATACTACTCGCAGTTAATGTAGGGTAGTTTTTGCTTAAGTGGCTTCGTTGTCCATTGTACTGAATATTAGCATTTAAGACAGTATCCAAACCGTAATATAAATATAGATGTTTGGTGGAATGTATTTCGAGAGAGAAATAATAATTGAGATACGATTAGTCTTGTTAAACAAATGAGACTGCCTTGTATAAGGTTTCACTTTTACATACAGCATTTTCACTTTCATTTTCACTGTCATACGGTTTTTTCGAATAGAAGCGGCCTTTATATTTTTCGCTTTGGATGATCCGTTTGGATGAACTGATAAAAGTGAAAAGTATAAAAGTCAGTTCACAAAAAGTTATCATACTAGGTGAAGGATGAAAAATGAATGCCGCTACAAACCTTGGTTCAATTTCGACGAACTACTGAAAATAAAAACGTAAACAGTCATGTCACTGTATGTTTCATCGCAGTGAAAAAGGAGTACTTCTGCTTGCTGTTAGGGTTCCTTTCTAACTTCTGTCTGAAAACAAATTCCTATACTTTTTAAATGTAACAACTAAAATACAACATTCGCGACATATATAACGAAATATCGAGTGGGCTTTTGAGACATGAATTCTGAACACTAAAAAAAAAGGGCTAGTGGATATGTACTATAGAAAACTTTGCAGGAGAATAAATTTCCCGAACTTACCGCAGAGAAAGAAAAAATTGAAAAAAAATCAACTCATATTAAGAATTCTGCCGAGCTAAGAAAATCAAAAGAAGGTGTTGCAAATACAGACGACATTTAGGGCCTATGTCCTGCTTTTTGTTTGTTTGTTTGTTTAAACAAGAATTTTCATTGCTGCGTGGGGTTTGTATATTACGACCCTCAGAATCAACAAGTGTAAACAGATAGAAAAATTTAATATTTCGATAAAAGGACATGCACATTATGTGTAGGTATGTGTTTGCAAAATAAATTATTATTGTGCGTGTAGGGGTTACGTACATAAAAACTGTTTTAAAATAAATCTCTGCTTTATGATTAGAAGATAGTTTCCTTTAAAATAACTACATGCATTTTTGTACTGTAAACACATCGTCATTTCAAATCATTATCACTGCCGTGTGACCGCGACTGAATGAGCATTTTTAAAGAACCACTGCGTTATTTAATCTTTCGTTTATTGCAAAATCAAGGTACGGACGTTTGTCCCTTATCCACAGTGGCTAATAAACATAATACCGTAGCTCTTTGACAGTAATAAAATTCATAACCACTCATTCAGGGCACCGAATGTGATCACGTTTTAAATCAATGACGTCATTTCAGTTTGGAATTTCAAAACGAGTTTCACAATCTCCCATTAACATTATTCATTCCTCCATATTCACTAGAACCTCAAAACATAACACAATATTTGAATACAGTTTATTATTTATTATTTTTTATGATTATATAATTAACATTAATAATAAACACCGCAAATAAAACCCACAATAAATTAAACATTTAAAACTGTTTTTATTGATGTACTGAAGTCTATAGTATTCTGCAAACAGATCATTTACACCGTTCATCATTGCGGATCAACATATTAGGAAAAGTGGGGCTCAATAGAGCAAATGAAAATTAATCTCATGGTAGCCAAAAAATTCTAATTACACAGAGTTTAAAAAACTGGAAAAAATATATAAAAAAAGAAATGCATATTTTCTGGGAGCTGTGGACTTGAGCCACCAAAGGGAATATATCAAATTCTCAAAAAAAGAAGTAACAGAAGATAAGATAATGGAGTATATGAATTGTGCGCAGAAAGTGTCTTTAAATCGTAAGCTTTAGTATGTGAGTACAGCCAATGATAAGTTAATAAAGTTATCGGAAAGATGCAAAAATACAGAGAATAAATTTGATTAATGCTTCATAAAGAAATCACCATCAACCAAACAATTATGAGTGACCTCTAAATTCAAAACCGCAGGAAGAAATTTCTTATTTCTGTACCCTGTTTTCTTATGCAGTATTACAATTTGTTTTAACACAAATTTTTTTTCAGACTTTCATCTGTGGTTGCTGAACATGTTTATATTCTCACTTTCCCACTCGTGTTTAATCGCCTAATGTGTAGATTCCTGGTTTCACCCAACAACGACGCTTGCTTATTTTGCTGCTTATTCATAAATCTGTTTAACTTCATTGATTAAACAGTCACAAGCAACAAAATCACCTAAACCCACGAGATCAGCTGGTACAATTTCCAACTTAAAAATCGTGTTCAAAGTTGATAAATTGTATGAACGGAATTTGCTTCATTCATTCAATTCATTCTGGATTATTCATCCATAAATATGATTCAGGATGATGAATTAAACTCAAATTCAACTTTTTACACAACTGATTGTTATTGGTAGCCCGTTTATAGACGTAAACCCTTCTATAGTCTTCATATGGCCTATTTTCTTCCTTACAAATATAAGATCAATAACACCTTCAATTCTAAAAAGCAGGTCAAACAATCCCTGTACAGACCTGGACGAGCCTCTCGGGGTAGAGATTTGTGGGCCTCCCAGGATTTCTAGATAACCGGCAAATGAAGGTAGTAAGGTTGTCAGCCAAACACACCGATTGCCTTCACGTGCCAAGAGATGCTCTTGGCACCTATTGCTCTTACAGTCTATGTCATTTGCAGGGCGCAATTGCTGCTGGAAGGAATACGTCAATTCAATAAATACAGCGACAGTCAAACCTCCAACCTTTAGGCTGGTAGCGCAGTGCCTCAACCAAATGTGCCGCCGCGTAACTGTCTATTTTACCACAATTATAGAAATTATACAAAACATGTTTGGAACACACAAGAAGGCCAACTTTTCCATACAGAAATCCGATTCGAATCAGTTGAAAATACAACGGAGAAAGAGCTAGTTGAATTTCTGTACGTAAAGGTAAAACACCTAAAATATTAACTCTCGTTTATTTAGCACGGCAAACCTCGTTCCAGTACAATTTTAAATATCCAATGTATCATCCATAAAACATCAATTACATTACAGATTAGATAAAATCTATTCAGATTCAGTTTAATAATGAACGAAGACTTTTACGCCAGAACTACAATTCATGACAAGTACAGTCATAAGTTGACGGGCATTTCTTAATAACTACATTACGTGTAAAAGTATTTTAAGTTGCATTTCAACACATACCAACCGCGAAATTACCAGATACAAGGAGCCTTGCTATTTAAATACTACACTTCTTATACAATAAAGTGATTTCAGTCTTCATTTTACCCAGCAATGTTATTTTATTATACAAGTACACAAGTACACAAGTAACCAATGACCTAAAAGGATTACAATTCAACATAATCAATTCCTCAGCCTTACCTTAACGTAGAATTGGCTCGATCAAGAATTAAACGTTGCTAACCACATTCAATACCCAGTGTGACTGAATACAAATACCCAGTTTAACGACATCCAAACTGCAATTTCGAGGGGACACCATACACAAACACGATGAATACGACAGCACGATCAACGCAGCTTTCCTTGTGCGCTTAGATAATTGTGTTAAATGTAATTTTCGACATTATAAAGGAAAATAAATTAATCTAAAACTCTTAAAACAAACATGGACATCAGATTAATTCAACAATAAGAAGACTTTGTGGTATTTAAAAATCCTTATTCTTTGACAATCCATGCATAAGGAAACAAAAAGGAATGCTAATAATATCAAGTACAACCATTGCTTAGAGATGATCCATAATTGCAAAGAGTCCCCACACCAGACACAATGTTAATCATTCTTACGCTTCACACATTACGACACACATTGCAGAACGTCAGTGAAAATTCAGGCTTGTAGATATTTAATTTCATTTCCACAAGTCTCTTGATTTATTACATATATATAAATGTGCCTGTCGCTATCGCAGTATTTCTGTTGCAGATAATGCAAGAATCACTTTCCTTCTTCACGTTTCTGCTTCAAGTGAAAAACAAGAATGAAGAAACGAAACAGGCGCAATGACGAAGACAACAGAATACCATATCTTAACACACAGCGACGCCTGTGGTTTTTCTGTCTTCTGCTGTTTTACAGTATTGCATCTGGTAGTGCAAGTTATATAGCACATTACACACACACACACACACACACACACTTTAACAGTATAATATTAGAGTCACATATTAGTTGATAGCGGAATATCAAAACAAAACTACAACCGTCTATGTCCTTACTGAGGCTCTCTTCTTTTATTCGAAATATATTTCATAGGGATATACATGAGATAAAATCCTCTATCTAATCGTAATTCTACTCCAGATGTCACAGGTAGTTTGTAGACTACCCCTATATTCGAAACATCAGACGCCTGGTGTACCAGCGTAAATGATTGAGAGGTATGTGTTTAAAGAAATGACACTAGTTCAAGACTGCAGATTCCATCAACTGTAAAACCGTACCAAATTCTGAACGAACTCTAACTGAAAAGTCAAGGAATAATAAATTTTCTGATTAATATGAGAACAACAATCGGTAAATATTCCTGGTTTCCGAAAGGAAATATATTTTCAACCATCATATTGTGTTTAATAAATATCTAAATTCTACATAAATACCAGGAAGCCTGCCGAAAACGTAATAAGGCTTGACGATCCCTCTAGTTTTATAAATCTTGAAAAATTAAACGAAAATCTTCATAAAAATCAAGCAGAGTGTAGATCTACTGCAGTGAAATTTACTTTCCAGTCGGATAAATTCAAGTGCATACATGTATAGTCGTATTTCAAAATAACATGTGTCTACAAACAATAAAATATACTACTACTGTAATGTAGAGAACATATACGTGCACAATGACAAGAACAAAGATATATCAACTGCTAACAAGAGGTGAAAATATAGACTAACAGCATATCACAAACATGCAAAAATGTTAGGGGCAAAACACTACTGAACTAATGAATCGCCAAACATAAAAAGAGCAAAAGCGATGTGGTTACAACAAGTAGCCGTCAAACGTCCAAGCAAAACAACTATATGAAACTTAAAAAAAACTGCTTATTGGAACTTAAAAACGTACAGTAACTTGATACCAAAAAACAGCGGACACTAGTTACCTACAAATAAAACATGTACAAAACAATAATGCTTTATAAATACTAAGTTTTCCACGGATTAAATGATTAATTTATTTAATGAATTCAACATAGCTAGCAAACATCAGTTCAAAATTTTTGTTCCAAGGTACTAATCAGAAATCATTAGACTAATTGATTTAGAATTTTTCCAGCTAGCAGTTGAAATATTCCAGTCATATGATCCATGTATTTAAACAATAAAGATCGCATCACACACTCGTAGAATTTAAACATGTAGGGAAAATTAGTTTGAACACGTAATATCTAGTACATACAGTACTTTTAAACGACAAATTCCGATTACAAGCCTACAACACTAACGGTGCATCAACCAGCACGATGACAAAACCTGGACTCCAAATATTATTGCAAGTGAGCCGAGTGACCATAACATTGTAAAATGGGGTGCGGAAGGGAGCGGTGGTTTGCGAGGTACCATTCAAAATTTCCTAGATATAAGCTCTAGAGTTAGGGAAGTGGTCATTATCACACTTCAAGGGAAATATAACTTGCATCCATCAAACAGGAGAAATGATAGTTACTGAAGATACTGTGGATACGCTGTGAAACTTACAGATACAGATACGGCTGTGAGTATTTCAACTGACGTTGTGTGTACGTGTTCTAATATAACTCAGCATTCTGCGCTCGGATCAAATTAATGATTCTAATGGGCATGTGTCATGCTAAGATAAAAATGAGTAAAAATAAAATAGTATATGATGTAGGCCCTACATCCAATCACTGCAGAAGGAAGCTACATCGATACATACAATGTTTTATGAAGCCTACTTCTGTTTATCCAAACGGACAACAGGACCACATTCACGTTCAGTCCTGTTCGTGCATTCTAATACAGACCAACACATTCCTTCTCAAAAGATGCTTCAATTCTAAGTTGCATTACAGCACATTACTTTACGAACTTAGTAAATTTAAAACTATCCGTGTTCCGTACAGTAACGTATTTAACCATATTTATTCCAACAAATGCACACAATAAGAAGACAGTAGTTTCATAAATACTGTCTTCTTATTGTGTGCATTAAGAAGACAGTATTTATGAAACTACTGTAGTTTCATAAATATTGGGGGAACTGGATGGAGTTGGCTCAGGATAGGGACAGGTGGCGGGCACTTGTGGGTACGGTGAGGGACTTTCGGGTCCCATAAATGCGGGGAATTTCTTGACTAGCTGC
>Ga0268261_10001183_pt1 | contig 17553 bp, 12 predicted proteins | sample TergutNc150P1_FD_190353 | JGI IMG/M metagenome (GOLD analysis project Ga0268261, IMG submission 190353) | Nasutitermes corniger P1 segment gut microbial community from laboratory colony in Florida, USA - Nc150 P1 (SPAdes) (version 2) | ecosystem: Host-associated > Arthropoda: Insects >...
CCCCCCCCTTGAAGTATACATTTTGCTGCCCTTTGGACTCTGTAGCCCAGGGCAGCTGCACTACACATCCCCTCCAGCTATGCCTTTGGTTGTGAGGAGAAGGTAGATAAGTATCTATTTAGTGGCATTTATTGACAAGAAAGTGGATAGAATTTCAGAGTGAACCTTGAAGAAGATGACAACATACACACATGTAATACGCAAAATTTGTAAAATATTGAACATCCTTCTCTTGATGTAGACATGCTTTTCTCAGACTGGGAAGGATGGTGCAACAATATCTTCTTGTACATTCTTGAAGTGGAGAACCTGCAGTTTCTTCTGCAGTTGTACCAACTGAAAAACAAAAATTCATGCAACTTTACCAGTGCCTGCCAATGCAGGTGGGTTGGGGTTGAGTGGTACAAAGATAGGACAGGAATAATGTGGGAACAAACTGAAGGAAGTGAACTTGTTCATGGATGATGATGGATGAAGGGAAAAGGTAGAATTACAGATGTTGGAGAAATCAGGTAAGGAAACTTACAATAAATATATTGTGATTGATGAGAATACAACAAAGAACTCTGGCAGGATTTGTGCTAGGAAGAGAGAAAAAATGTATGGAAGGATAAGTGAGATAATATCTGCATAGTGCAAAGTTGGGTACTACAGGCTGTTCCATAATAATTAGTTTATGCTTAAAGGAGGGATTTCTGAGTACAATATTTTGCATGCCTGTGCATTTGGGTTATAGAAAACAAACCTCTGAGGTTTCAGAGGAATATTCCTCACCAACATGGTCTGCTAGTCATGAAAGGAATTTCAGCCGCTCCACCGGTGGATTTGGGTTTTAGAGAGTGGAAAGAGGTGGTCAGGACCGTGTTTTCAATTTTGCTGAACTAGCATGCACTATATGCTGAGATAAATTGTAGCTGGTTTGTGGGAAACTGATCATAGTTTCTACTAATGAATGCCCTTAAGTTAAGTTTGCTTATACCATCTGAATTTCATTGCTGATTTTTCTCTTTTCAGTGTGAGGGGAAAGGGCAGTGGCTGTCCTGGAATTCTGAAGTTCCTGGAGAGATTTCAAGATTTCTGACATCTCTTCACCAACAGTCCTGTAATGACACGAGTCACATTTAATCCTTTGATTAGTCTCATCACTGCTTACTAACACTAATGGGTACAGATATGACTCAGAATGACAATATATTTCGCATCTCAAATTTTTACAGGTGGAAGCATCCCTCTACCATTGTGACCAGGGTAGTAAATGTCATGAAAGATATAATTATTTTAATATCTGAAATCATCTTGGAACAAGAAGAATTTGAGAATGCTAGGTGCCTGTTCATAGTCCAAGGTTAAAGTAGCTTAATAATAAAGTAATACAAAATACTTAGTCATGTGACCATGGTGAGAAGTAATAATTGGCACCCACTTGTGAGCCTTGGTCTGGGCTTCTTTATTTTGCTGTTGTCGTGCCATCTTTGGGTTCTGCAGTTCAACTCTTGACAGCATAGTCATGTAGTCTGGGTCAGTATCATATGGTAGTTCCCCAGATTCTGCAAAATTGTGACATCTTCATGTGAATTCTGAGGCACATTTTTGTAGGGTGTGACTGCTTTAGAATTTGCCATTAGCTAGGTCCAGTAAAACTGGGAGGGACTGGTGTTGATTAGGACACATGTTATTCTTATCTGTCCTGATAATTTGTTGCATGAAAACTTAAATATCATATTCTGAAACCAAGATATATTATTAGGTACTACCAAGAGGTTTTGTCTAGAGTAAGCACAAAGAAAACAATGTATATGTTCATGTCTTGTCACTAGATTGCAGACCAAAATGCAGTAATGATAATAAAGATAGAGAATACATGCTTTGAAAATGTGAACTTCAAATACAGAACATCCAGTTTATTATGTCCCTGAATATGGTAGCTATATCACATGGAAGCCAGCATCCATGGGAAATTTAGAGCACTGTGAGACTCCTGTATGATATAAGGTAAGGGGACCTGCAGTGTAAAACTAACTATTTAATTCCCTCTGGATGAATGCTTCCTATGCAATATGTCTTCCATCATGGTTGCTGTGCACAAACATGATAAAATGAACACCCCATATCTGGGAAGGACAATAACAAATCTAAACTGCATTCATGAGCAGAAAACTGGAACCTTCGCAGCACTACTCAGAGAACCTCAAATCTCACAAATTGAGGCAGATTAAATTCAGAAAACTGTTGCTAAAACTGGGTTCAGAACCTTTTGTCTTCATATCTGCTTCTAGGAACATAAAGTATTAGCAAAACAAGTAGACCATCAAACACAACATTAATATATGCACCTACTGAATAAACCCATTAACACATGCACAATGTGTTTCAACCAAGCAGTCATCCTCAAGTGAGATCACTTTAAATCAATAACTGTTGTGTAATTGCAGAGGTCAAAGTGTTTCATACAAAATACTGTTAAAATTAACACCTTGTATATATGATTGATAACAAAATGGAAATCACATGTGTAGTTAAAAGTCAGTTTGTTGTATTGAAAACAATGGGTCATCCACCTTTGCTGTTCAGAACACTGGCTGTATAATTTTTGTATGTGCTGTGTAGTTGTCATGTGTGGTCAGGTAGTGAGGTGAAAGAATTGTATATTGACAACCTGAATGATAAACCTGTCAGGGATATGTTAAGGGTTTTATTCAGGAGACACATTTATTCCGTTGTATTTGACGGCTTACTTATTTGTCTAATTGTTTAAAATATGAACTGCGTGCACATAACATTTAAACTGTTACTTGTGTTTTATGTGTGTGCGTGTGAAACATAATTTATCTTTTTAAGAAAGGAAAATGGACTGAGTTGACCCAAATGGCAACATTTCTGACTCTACTTTGGAGTTCAGATCTGGCCAGGGTACCAGTAATCCTAGAGATATTTTGGTATTCTCAGTCACTGAAGATAAGTGCCAAGATACTACCTCAAATTAAGCCAGGGCTGCCTCCTTCCACATCCTTTCCAGTTGATTATTCACTACTGATTCTACCATTTGACACTAGACAGCTGCAGATTCTGTTAATAAACCATTAATCAGTAAATATTATGAACAAAGTTTAAACACACACACACACACACACACACACACATGTGCTACAACAATCCAGATGTCAGTGAATCTGAAGTTAAATGTTGATTTTTCTGTCATAAAATTATTATTACCAGTTTTGTTATAAAATATATAATCAGCACTCTTGAGTTCAGCCAAGTGAAGATTGGCAGTGAAGCTCCTACTAACTGATACTGTGACTTACTGTCTTATCAGCAGCACATATGAACAATAATTGGTGTTACAAGCCTGAAGTGAAAGCATCCCACAACCATGTATATCACATACCTAACATATGATTCACATGTGCACCATTCTGTCTCCACTTCTCTAGCATCTCCTTGTCTCTGTATTAAGAAATAAAATAAAATTAACTACCAGAGTATGATGTCCAACTCAGTGCTTGCTTTGAGGTTACAGTCTTGTGGTGTGTGATACCATGTAGTTTGTTAGATATGACCTGCATTTATGGGAACCTTCTGGCTCCAAAGTGTTGGCACCTGTCTACCAAAATACACAATATCACATCCAAGAACTACCGTATATTCTCAAATCTAATCCACGCCCTTTTTACAGTTTTAGAGGGCTAAAAAATCAGATGCGAATTAGATTCGCGGTCGAGAGCTGGATTTTGGAAAAATGATGGAGCTGCTGTACGTGCCGTAAGAACAATACAATACAATAATTTATTATTTTATGTATTACTTATTACAATTTATTATTCATCAGATTCGTCGTCATCACTCATAACTGAATCGTTATCTGTGCTCAGACGAGATTGCGCACGCTTGTTGAGAAAGACCCGCTTCACAGTACTGGTATGACTCGTCAGCCCCAGGTGTAGTGTCGGATTTTAACACATCAGTAACATCCGATATAATTCAATCAGTCTTCCTGTGGGCAAGGGGCGGTTGAAGGAAAGGTGCGGATTAGAATCCCAAACTAACTTTTTTCCGTTTAAGAAATCGCCAAAAACTGAGTGCGGATTAGATTCGAGAATATACGGTATATAATCTTCACCCTTTATAGCCCAGTGGTTACTACACTTACCAGAAGATTCACATTCTAAAACCCAACATTCTGCCCGCAGAAGGTATTTACCTGCTTTGTACAATTCCCAATGCCATGTGAGATTAATTTCCTGCACATAATTAATAGATTGGGTTTGGTAATTAGATGATATATGTTGCCTGCAAGGTAGAAAGTGAAACTTTGAATAAGGGAAATATGGGTAAGAGTGTGCACCTGACTCAAAATATATTAGATTAATAAAATTCTTAATTTAATTAATGGGTTGAACAAAACACATCTGCATCCTTGTTACAGCTGGTGCAACTGAATATGCGTACATATTGACTAGTTTTCGTGACTGATAGTAGAAGGTTATTTTGACTGATTCTGACCTGATTTCTGTCTTGTGAGTCAATATGTTGTAAGGTCTGATGTGTGTCCCTGACTTTACCCTGTGCACATTTCGTGACTTGCTCATTTTCACAACTTTTTCTTAACTGCCACATTTGATGTGTTGTTCTTTGAAATAAGTAGCCAAATAACGCTTTGATTGCTGGTATCTTATGTGACACAGATTTACATTTTTAACCAGAAGTCTCTCAGAAGAAAACTCTTACACCGTTACACAAAAAAGTTATTTTTGCAAAACTGGAAAATTTCACTTCTATTTAACATGTTCATCACTTATATCTGAGTGTTTTGCTCAGCTGGCTGCAGTATTAGTGTCTAATGCCAATGCTGCAGTGTGTATCTGTCTATCGCTGCTTTCAAGAAATTAGCACTATGCACCGTTAGATGAGGACCCTTACCTGACCGTCCCTTATAACTGAGGTTATAACTGATGTTAAGTTCTGCATCTGAAGGCTTTTATTCACCATAGCGAGGTCCTTAGATTTAAGAGTGCTTACTTTTTTCTCTGTATGGTGGAAGCCTGCTTTGCCAGCACTGATCTGATCCTCATCATGAACAACTCCTTTAGCAGGTTGTTGTAGATCTTTCCTTCATTCCTGCTCCTGTAATTATATTACATATGAACTTTACTAATATGCAGGGGTTTGTAGTCTTTAGGACATGATACCCTGTTGTATGGTAGATAGGTAGGAATATTTAGAAAGTGGATACAATCTGCGTCTTCAGAGTAGAATTGCCTATTGACTTTTACCTTGAAGATGGAGGTATCAGGTTCCTCCAGAATCATTGAGACAACTACACAGCACCATGTGACAAAGTGTGCAGTCAGTAAATTGTGTTCATGGCTTTTTCTGTATTGTCGTTTGATTGGTGTTGTTGATACAGTAGGTGTGCTAACCTCCCGGTGTTGAGAGCAATGTTTTGTTGTTGTTGTGACTGAAGGATCTTCCTGGTAACACTTTGCAGTCTGTTTGAGAGATCTGGCCAGTCTTCAATGTCTTTCAGTAAGAGCTCTTCTGGTGGCAGAGTGTCCTGAAACAAAACACGTCTTTGTAACTACCTGAGACAAGTACAATAAATTGTTACAGAGTTTGCTAGGGTTTCTCCCAGAAAGAAGCCAATTGGTAGATCAAGACTAGTGACCCATTTCATTAAATCAGTCACATGGTAATGGATTGTGTGGCTATGGATTCAATCATCTGCAGCCCACTGGCAGTCAGTGTTGAGTGATGGGCAGTATCTGAGAAAGTTGTGTCTTTTTTGTTGTGACACCATGTAGACTTCAATACCAATGTATTGCAGGAACACTGGTATCTGCATGCCTAACTACATGGTGTCACAACCCAGAAGACCACAGCCTATGCTGATATTTTATTCACACTCCTGCACATTACACAGGGCTTTGGAATTTTGTATAATGTCCTTGAGAAGTAGGGCAGTTTGTATAGTATATATTATATATAAATATAAAGGCATCTGGGATAACATAGTCAGTATAGTGACATGCTACAGGCTGTGCAGTCTGGGCTTCAAACCCCGGTGGGTGTTAGAATTTCAGCCTCTGCGCAGACCCACCCTGTGGCCCACCAAGCATCCTGCACAATCCGTACTGGCTGTTTTTCCAGGGGATAAAATGGCTGGAGCATAGCATGGACCACCAGCTACATTCTAGCCATAGGTTGTGGATGAGTAGAGCTATACCTCTACATTTCACTGTGTACCTTCATGACATGTTATACAGTAAACTTTACCTTATATAGACGTAAATCAATAACATGACGGCTGTTAAATATTTGTATTTGTGTTTCCCTTTGATGACTTTTTTCATGAATAGTTGTAGCTAGGCATGTGAAACCTTGTTTTTTTTTTTTTCTGTGGCGCTGTGACCCAACATGGATCATGGCCTCCTTATTCTTGAGGTTTCTAGATCACGCACAACGATGCACCACAGTCGGTAGGACTCCTCTGGACGAGTGATCAGCTCATCGCAGAGACCTCTACCTGACACCTGACAGCACACAACACCCACAACAAACAAACATCCATGCCCCCGGTGGGATTTGAATCCACGATCTCAGCAGGCAAGCGGCCGCACACCTACACCTTAGACAGCACGGCCACTGGGACTGGCATGTGAAACCTTGTATTGAGGCAAATTATAAATGTTTGAAAAAATTTTTGCATAAAATATTTCCATATTAGGAACAAGAAACTAAACAGTATTACATTACAGTATTACAGTATTATATTGCGCAGATTTAACATAGTATGTGTCTGCAGTAGTGGAAATTATTTACAGAAAAATATAGCTGGTTTGTGTAATTATTAATTGATGGCTGTTGTTGGCCTCACCATATAGACTGAAATTTTTCAATGAAAGTAAATGTTGTAAGTTATGATTTTGTATGTGTCATCAGACATGTGGAATTTCAGATGAAGTTTTTGCAAGTTATACATATTTAACTAGGGTTAAAGTTTTTTGAGATGTGATGCTGTGTGTCAGTAGGTGAATGTTTCATTCTTCCTGACTGCTTGAGAAGTTAAGATAAATGCAGTGCTATCCTTCAGTATGACTGGAACCATTCACCCACCAACATAGCATTACATCTCAGAAGACCTGAATCCTCAACCACATTATCTCGAGAAACTCAAATCTCATGATATATTTAAAGAGTCTGGTGAGGAGGAAGTACTGCTATCAACATTCAGATGGATTCATATATAATGCAATATGCAGTGGTACAGAGGTCACAGTAGGTGTGTCAGTCTGCATAATGTCACATACCAACAGTTTGTACTTAGACATGGGGACAGAAGATCTTGGCCTTGATGGATCTGGCTCCACCCCTGGTTTCTTGTAACTCTTCCCCATTAGCACTGGGAGGTTCGATGAAGATGACCTCTTGTGTGTTACAGAGGACTGCCTTCTCTTGCTGACAGTTCCAGACTTGGATTTGAATTTCTGTGACAGCAAGCCCTCTGTAAGAGAGATCACTTGGTGCAGTTTTTGCTGCATGTATGGTCACATTCTATGGGATTGACTGTGATCTTGGCTATGTCTATTATCACGGACATTCAGTAGCGTGGAAGCATAAAGTAACACTTCCAAATCAACATACAGTAACTCCACTTCTCTTTCCTCTGTAGATAACAAAATACAATGCAACAAGTATCTTATGTAAAGGATACAGCTTTTGATGGCATAAATGTTTTTGTACTCTACTGCCTGTTCAGATGATAAGCACTTTGCAAACAATGTTACACACCATGCCTTTGTATGTATTAACCCAAGAATGACCACTGACGTTCAGAACAACATGACACTGTTAGTGGAAAATTGCCGCTGCTGCTGCTGCTGTTTATTTGTTATTATTGATCCCGGCAGTGTTTTGTTATTTTTCTGATATATGTTTGCCTAACACTGTAGGAAGCCATGGGTACCAGGTCTCTTTCCCGAGGCTTAAAGCGGCCAGGGCGTGGCACTGACTAGCTGCCCCCATCTGGCGCCGAGGTTAAAGAAAGAGTACAGCTATATCTCTACTCCCTTTCTTGGCCTTCATGGCCTGTTCTAGGGTGGTCTTTACCTTTGCCTTTAACACTATGTGAAGCACATTACATACCTCCAACTCCTTTATAGAAGGGCTCTGCTATTGGTCGAATTGTTGATGGTGATGGAGCTTGAATGTTTTGCTCCTCCTGTAGAAATGATATTATGCTGTGGACACCCTGTTCCAGCACTTCACGTGGAGGAAATGTGATGGGATTTCCCAACAACTGAATGCTCCTCAGTTTGGGTACAAGGCCTGAAAAGAGAATGTTTGATAGCACTTCACACACACGGTACTAACTTGTCAAGACCAACCTGCTAACAGGTATTCATACACTTTCTGTATGATGCAGTTACAGGATCTGTGAGTCACTTGCCATAATATGGCTCTCATTCGCTGCCTACCCACAATTTATTCTATACCTAATTCCAATGGCAGGGCCAGTATTTGGTTTCCCTGAAGAAGAAGCACCTCGAGGTTTTGATGGTTGGCAACTGATTTAGGTAGATTTCTTAAGAGATTGTTCCGCAGATCCAGCCATTGGAGACTTGGCAGAGAGGGGAAGAAGCAGCTGCTGAGTTCCTGAAGTAAGTTGCCTTCTAGGTACAGGTGCTGTAAAGGGAATGAAACATTTCCAGCTTCAAAGAGCATAATGAGTAATATGTTTCTATTCCCATAAGACTTTATTACATCTTACCTTCACATGCAAACACTTTGCATAAAGGTGTGTTGGGAATTCTTTCAAGTTCTTTCGACTGACATCCAGGTATGAGTCATCTCCTGGAATAGGTATTTCTCTTTCTTCATCCTGCAAATCTAAACCTGTAATTGAACTTTGTGTCTGAGAGAGCTCGTTACTGCAGTATGCATTTTCACAGTCAATCATTTTAAGTATCTGTAGTCAACTGAAAGTTTTCCTGATGAGGTATCTCATTAGCTCTATATACCCCTATTAAGTATCAGATCAGAGTAATTTCTGAAATTGTACGATCGATGCAGAGGACTCTCAGTTATCAAAAATGTTACTCCAGAATTATACATTCTTATATACTTTTAAGTTATAATTCACTACTTGTTAGGCAATTTCTAGGACAGTTCCAGGCCCTTGTTACATGGATTACTGTTAATCACCATGGCAACCACAGCCTTGGAAACATAGGGGTATATCCTAATTAATAGGGTAATAACTTTAAAATATGATAATTCCTCACAAAGCGGAAAGCAAAGCAAAAATTTCTTGACCTATTTCTTGTAAGTTAGTATTATTACGTGACAGTTTCTGACATTTTATTATGATGCTGATCTAATACGCATTAGTATACATATGTGCTGCTTTCATATATTATTTCACTTAACTTTATTTATTTGTCTTAACATATGTGAATGGAAATAAAGTAAAAAACATTTACTTGGAAACATTCATTTTGCGATTGTGTCACTTGTGTATGGGTATTTCTCTTGAATTATCTTACGTCGTAGCTTTAAAATTAACCTCTAAAGGGTTTGATTACGACCGCGACGACAGCGTGTGCGTGCTCTATCGGAACAATACCATACCATCCCATTTAATATGGCGAATGTTAGGGATAGTGATACGTCGTTATGGCTACACAATAAGCTTGGCACGTCGAATGATTCGTGGACAGGTGGTTCCATTTGTTCGCAACTCAATGCTGAAGTACTCAGGAATATTAAAGATTGTTTTCCAGATCTTCAGACACAAGTTAAACTAAAATTATTGCTGTCATTTTTCCACATCCCGAGGAGGAACGTTGAGGAGGTTTGTTTACAATATATACATAATCACGAAGGTTGTGATTGTGCGTGGAGGGGCGGTGTTTTGGAACAATTTGATAGTGAATTGAAGTGAAATTGAACAGTTTACATATGAATAACATGGAAATGTGGGCGCAGTGTTCTGAAATAAGTGGTGTCAACAAATTCCAGCATGTAACCCTTGTTTGCCTAATGCAGAAGTGAAATTATTAGCTGTACCGCAGCAACCTGTGTTACAAATCAGGAGTATAATTGTTAATTTATTTTTTGTAGTGGCACACCGAGCTAGAGGAAATCTTGGAAGTTGCTCAGGTTGACAGTGAACAGTGGGTGTCAATGTTGGCAGAAATGATGAAGACTCTTCCAAGTACGGGGTCTCTAAATACTGACATCGGTGATATTGATGAAAATAGGCGCATATTCTCAGACTTGGTTAATGACCTGAGGAAGCTTGGTAAGACGATGGTAGGATAATGCATTATATTTCTGTGAAGTGTATTTTTGGGTGACTAGTATGTTTGGTGTATGTTTAGGAGGTGGGTTAGCGTACTCATGATAGTGACTAGGCTACGGATTGGACGTCCGAGGAGTCGTGGTTGGATTCCCAGCAAAGCCAAGAGATTTGCCTTTTCGGAAGTATTCACTCTGGCTCAAGGGCCCACTCAGCCTGTTAGTGGGTATCAGGGGCGTTTTCCCTGCATATGATGCAGCTAGGCCTGAAAGCTGACCATTGACGCCTGTCTTAGTGCTGAGGTTAAGAACACATGGAGTTGGATCCTCACTCCTCCATGTGGCTTCATGACCTTAACAGAGACAACTTTCATTTACTTAACTTCACTCTGCTTAACTGTAACACCTGGTGTATGCTTGATGTTTTGATGTACTGACCTTGCTGACATAATGAATAGTAAAGTTAACCAGTACACTTACATGTATTTGTACATACTTTTGTATTTCTGAGAAAAAAGTTCCAGTTTGATTGCAGGGACATTCGGTATTGTAGCATTTTGTGCCACCAGTATGAACTGGTTACAAAAGTGAATTTCTTTAAGTACTGCGCATATGGCCCATCAGGACAGGGAGAGGGCGTATGTTGTCAAGAATGCAGTTTGAGTACTGATTGTTCTTTTCATTGCAGTGAAGCGACAGTGTGACATGGAGATGTTACCTCTTGAGTGCCACTATCTGAACAAGTCAGCACTAATTAGTGTTGTTGGGCAGCAGGTAATACTGTGCTGTGGACACCTTGCATGTTGTGATTCTTAAACTCTGAACACTAAGGTGGTACATCTGGTCTAACTGGTCTGTGAGTTAATTTTAAGTCAGAATAAATTGTGAATAAAATATTTAAAAATGGAAAATGCAAGTTTTGAGTTGTGTAATTGAGGATTCTGGTCTTCTGAGATATTATGCTGCAATGTCAGTTGAGTGATCCTCAGCAATGAAGGAATGTATTCCCAAGGGTCAGATGTACCAAGGTTTCATAGTGGGTATAAACAGGCGAGGTCTGACCAGTGAGTTATGGGATGGAAAGTGATTTAATGCCCATGGTCCTTTTCAGGACCACACCCATATACTCTGCATTCCTCTTTCCTGCTTGGTGGATGCTATATGGTGTCCTTGCAGCCCAGCAACCTCATCTTTCTACTTTTTTACCTCACCCTTACCCAAGCTAGGCTATTTTAAGGGCACCAAGATTATATACAACGGTGTTTTTTTTTTTTTGCTGGGCCTATCATTGTGTCGTGGGTGACCTTGGCACAGTATAGCAACTGATGTTTGTGGCTGTGCTGCAGTGTGTGATCCACTGTGGGGTGGAAACTGCTGACCATACAGCATATTGCCTCTTTTCCTCTCATCTCTACCCCATTCCATTGTTCTGAACACAGTAGTTCCCCAGTTGGTTACCAATTGGTGATCAGACAATACCTCCCATTACAGCCCTTCTTAAGGTCTCTTGTGTCTGTACATCTTGCCACTTCCACACCTGCATACTGGCTTCCCATCTTTTCCATTCAGCACTTAACTGGTCAGACCTTGCCCATGCGTCACCACTCTATAACCTACTTGGGTACTTCTTCTTGGTCTACTTGACCCTTGAGAATGAAGGCTTTACTTTCCTTTGAAATGCTTGGAACCACTCACCCAACAATATATAATCACACCCCAAAAAACTTGGAATCCTCATGCATATTGCAATTATGACATAAAAATCTCGTGTAATTATGATGAAGGAGTGGGGCATGCAGCACTAAAAGGGAAACAAGAAATGGGTACAACATTTTGCTGGAAGATCTCATGGGTAGAAACCATATGAAAGATCAAGATGTCTGTAAGAGGATAATATTAAGGATCTGATCTAGTGTAACACCTCACAGAGAAGCATGTTTTGCTATAGAAATGGCAGCAAGAGTGGAGATTATTAGGTGCATAAAGTGGAACAGTCACAGTAAAGAGTAAACCTCCAATCATAAACTTGTTCTATGCTGTACCATCATAATATAACATAATCTGACCCACCCTTACCTGCCATATGGTATTCTGTCTGTGATTTGGTATGGCATGTGTGATGGTTTCTGTGACAGTATTGTATTGTGAGCACTTACTATTTGCTGCATGCCAAGTTTGTTAAATAATGCTTGGGTTTAGAAAATGCTGGGTATTGTACTGGATCATTCCAACAATGAAAATGGTTCTTAGGAGAATCAGAGTGTCGCTAGTGGTGCTGAATATCCTTATTCTTACAGCCTCCACCCACAAAACACTTCACGCTGAAACGTAAACCAAAGTCTGCGGCCCTGAGAGCAGAGCTACTGCAGAAGTCTGCTGATGCAGCCAGCAATTTCAAGAAGAGCACAGCACCAACTGTGCCATTACGTTCTCGTGGCATGCCTCGCAAGATGACTGATACCAGTATGTGGAAATAAGTCAGGATTTATATATATATATTACTAATGTGGAAATAAAGTAAACCATGGTTAGATGAAGAATGTTTAAAAGTTCTAGATCAAAGGACACAACTAAATTGCAGTGGTTACAGTATATGAGCCACATTTTTATAAATGATTGGAACAGTGTAAGATATGAAGCTAATAAACATTTCAGAAATGAAAAGGAGGAATATCTGAAAGGACCAATTAATGATCTGGGAACGTGGTAAGAATAGGAACATCTGTGCTTGTGTAGAAGTGTAAATCTGTTGAAGAAGGGTTTCCAACTTAGAGCTACGTAGGTAAAGGATGCAGAGGGTGATCTTGGTGCAGGTTTCCACAGTATTTTGAGTAAGTGGAGGAGCCACTTCTGTCAGCTGTTGAATTTATGTGGCGTTAATGTTCTAAGGCTGACTGAAGTACATATGGCTGGACCACTAATACTTGTTGAGCCTTTGAGGTTGACATACCTTTTGAAAAGGTGAGAAATTATAAATGGCCAGGTATTGACTAAATTCCACCACAATCAATCCAATCTGGAGGTAGAGCAGTATGTTCTGATATCCGTAAACTTGTTATTCTCATTTGGAATAAAATGAAATTGTGTCAACAATGGAAGGAGTCTGTTATTGTACCTATTTATAAGGTGGTTGGTAGAACTGGCTGTAGTAATTATTGAAACATATTACTATTATCAACTGCATACAAATTGTTATCAGCGTTCTTCTGTCAAGGCTGACTCACTATATAGTTAAAATAATTGGGGAATGTTGGTGTGAATTTTGACGTAGTACATACATGAGTCATAGAGCATCGGCAATGTTTCCATTTCTATTTCATTGGCAGCACTGCTAACTGTGTGTGCAACTGAACTGTAGTCACATTTGGTCGCCATGTTTCAGGTTTGACCTTCATTGAGCAGTAGCGTTGCTGTAGAGTGTTAATATGGCCACTTCAATTACTGTTTGCACCAAAGAAGAGCCGCATGCAATAATCTTATTTTTGTGGGCTGAAGGCATGCCAGGGGCAGAAATTCATTACCAAGTGCATGGATAAGTTTCTGTGTTTCAGTTGTGGTAGGAGGTGGGAAAGTAACAGAAAAGTTACCTTTGTGCTGTACCGGATGTTTAGTTCCCTGATTTGTTGCAGCCCCTCTGAAAGGCATTCCAAGTCGGGTACCAGCAGGAGGATTCCGTTCAGCTTCTCTGAACAGTCCATCTTTATCTCGTCCGCCCTTGTCAAGAACACCAGCAGGTAGGAAAGATGGTGGCATAAAACTTCTTGACATCAATGAACAACCTTTGGGCTATGCACAGGCGAAGAAGAGGAAGCGAATGCAAGGTAAATGTGACATCAGATAATAACATTCTGAAACTTTGACATTTAGAGGACCGTGCATTGCGATATATTCTTATAATAAAACCAACAAGATGCACTAATTTCTCTAATTTATTTTTGGAATAGAACTCTACATGTTTCGGACAGGTTTTCTGTCCATCATCAGGAGTCTAGTACTGTATACACAGCAATAGGTATATGTCATACAGGTTATGCTGACTGCTTGCTAGCAGGATCATCCTGATCCCGCTAGCAAGCAGTCCGCATAACCTGTGTGACATACCTGTAGCTGTGTATACAGTACTAGACTCATGATGATGGACAGAAAACCTGTCTGAAACATATAGACTTCTATTCCAAAAATAAATTTGAGAAATTAGTGCATCTTGTTGGTTTTGTTATAAGAATTCTGAAACTTGTTCTGTAAGAACATACAAACATGGAGTTCTGCGCTCATAGCTATATAACAATAGCATTGATAGTTCTCAGATGCTTCCCATTTGAGCATCTTTTACACATTCTCCCACTTCTTCACATCCTACTTCCACATTATTTGGTCTTCATGTGTAGGAATTTGTTTAGGTACCTTACCTTTCAATGACATGAAGGCAATATGGACTGAAGCTTACAGACATATTGGGTACAGCACATCACACTTTATTTGGTTCATTCAGATTTAGACCCAAAGTCATATGTTAGAAGACTTAACAGAAACATATAATTATTGTCTTATGTTAAGTGAGCATTATAACAACAAACTTGAAGAAACAGCTGGTCTCCTGGATGGTGTTTTGATAAGAACAGAAAGAGAGAAGTTGAAGCAAGGATTTAGAAGCCGTAAAACTGAGAGCAGTTATATTGTCTAAGGCACTTAACATTTAATGATGTATGCATGGTTTTCAGGAAGGTAGATTAAATTAAAAATTTTTATTTTCTGTGTGTACCTGTACAGGATCTATGTAGGCTGGCAGTATTGTTTTTTGATGTTACAGAGCTCGAGGAAGCAAAGAAAGCGTCAGAGGCAGCAGCGGCAGCAACAGCAGCAGCACAACAGCTACTGCAACAGAACCAGCAGCTGGGAACAAGTCAGAGCACCCCCGACTATGCTGTGGGGTTGACTGCCATGAACCCTCCAACACCAGCACCAGCCACCCCTTCATACAGTCCTGCCACACCACAGCACCCTGTCACAACCATTATTGCAATACCTCGGGATGCTGCAGGTGAGAGTCACTCAGTAGACTGTCGTACAGTATGTCAGATTCTTGTGTATGGGAGATTTCACTACCGTATTTACTGGAATGCAAGACAAGTTTTTTTTTTTAAGAAATTTGGTGCTCAAATATATAAAGTCTGAAATTCGCGTATGAAGCATCGAACCAGATCGCTGTGAACTGGACCATGCAGGGCCAAACCATGACCTGCATTGCCAAATTGCCAGGTGTACAAAAGCAAGAGAACAGAGTAGGAATAAAGTTAACTGACAAAATCTTCTTTTTTTGACATTGTCCAATTCCTTAAAGGAGCTCAACACTTCTGTCTCCAGGCGAAGAAGCAGCTTAAACTTGTTAAGATATCCACCTGAAAACAGTTCTAGTCCAAGGGTAGTAATAGGAGAATTGCTATTGAAAAATTAGAAATTAGCTATGAGACCCAATAATAAAACCTGGACCAGGCGACAAATTAAAAACCATAAGAAGGGCCATGAACTCAGACTGATCAGACCATAGATACAACACAAAAACCCAGAACACATGTATTCAGAATTCTAAATACCACTAACTCCATCTGTGCCGAAAATTATGTATCTTCATCATTGGTTCAAGTAAGTTTATAAACCAAGAAATATAAATATATAATTTAGTCGGTGTGGATCATAAAAGAAAGGCAGTGCATCTCACCAGAAGTGACTGTGAAGGGTTTTAAGAAGTGTTGTTTATCCACGGCAGTGGATGATACTGATGATGATGTGTTGTGGAATGGCAGTGAATTGGCTGGGAATATCAGGAGTGAGTGTGAGGTAGATGAAGGTGCTGAATGTGAAGATGGAGACAGTGACACTGATTGGTAAAGGTGGATAGAATCTGACATCCTTTGTGTATTAAGTGTGTGAAATTTATAGGAAAATATTTTTTCTTAGCAGACATTTTAGTTTTGAGGGGTCGTCATAGATTTGGATAAAAACATTTTCCATTGGCAGACTTCTTTTATCTGGGGGGGGGGGGTCATATTAGATTAGATTCATCTTGCATTTGGATAAATACAGTAATGCATAATGATAAAAGTTGAATTTGGGAGAGGCTGGCTGCTTTACTACATTACATATTATGGTTATGATAAAGTAACCTGCTTTTGCTCAGTTTCTCGTGCTTTTACCTGCCATTGTAACCACCTCTACACTTGACAGTAACTGTATCTACTTCTCCACTAGTCATGCTTTCTTTTAAAATTCTGTCCCATAGGACATTCACACACCTGACAGTGTGTTAAATATGTCTGGATGTCTATGGGTATGATCTAGAGCAGCTGTTCATCTGTTGCTTACCATCTGAAGCATATGGAGTGTTGCTGTAGCTAATTTTTCACACTGTTAGTGAAGTGATGTCCTTCCCCATTGCCTGAGATGATTGTTTCCTGGCTGCAAAAGCTACCACTCTCCTTTGAGACAGTTTACCCTTGCTTATCTAATTAAAATTTAATTTTGTGCATATGTGTGTGTAGATTGTCCAAGAGCAGGCCACAGTGTAGTTTGTTTCCCAACCATGACACTTGTGGTCACCACCACCTTGAAATTTAATGGCAAAAGTGTGGAATTGAAGCATTATTTAAGTCTTAAAAAATGGTGGACTTCTGTATAAATTTAAATGCAGCAAGCCATATAATTAGGACTGTTGTGGTTTCAGCTAGTGCAGAATCTGTGTTGGTTTTATGATATTCCAGCTCAAGCTACATCCCTGCTGACAACACCTGGCACACCATCAAGTGATGTGGCTTCTCAGGGACACACAGTACTAGTGGCCACTGCCCCAGGAACTCCTGCCACCCCAAGCTATGTTCCTCTGGTGACTCCCACAACTCTCCAGGTCAGTTTATTTCTTCACACCTGTTGCATTACGCTTGTTTCATTTCTCTGTCATCTCTCAGTTTAATTTGTGTTGCAGTAAGAGATTAAGTTTACAAATTATAAAGTTGCCAGTCGCATAATTCTGTCCACTCTCCTCTGCCCAGATATTCTTCTCAGTACTTTGTTCTTGAGCACTCTAAACATCTGATCTCTCTTTGTATTAACCCTTTAAAGCCCGAATTAATTCCCATCTGCTATTTGCTGGCATTATTAGGAGCTCACCATTTTTTCCACGTTAGCAGGATAAGGGTTAAATTATTAACCCTTAGGTGACTAATGTCATATATATATGGAGCACCCATTCTTGATGTTTCT
>Ga0268261_10001184_pt1 | contig 17551 bp, 9 predicted proteins | sample TergutNc150P1_FD_190353 | JGI IMG/M metagenome (GOLD analysis project Ga0268261, IMG submission 190353) | Nasutitermes corniger P1 segment gut microbial community from laboratory colony in Florida, USA - Nc150 P1 (SPAdes) (version 2) | ecosystem: Host-associated > Arthropoda: Insects > Digestive...
CCTACCGACTGTGGTGCGTCGTTGTGTGTGATCTAGAAACATCAAGAATGGGTGCTCCATATATTTATGACATTAGTAGCCTAAAGGTTAATAATTTAACCCTTATCCTGCTAACGTGGAGAAAATTGTAAGCTCCTAATAATGCCAGCAAATAGCAGATGGGATTTAATTCGGGTTTCAAAGGGTTAAAGTACTACAATTTTTGAGTATTGATTCGTAAACTAACTACTTGCTACATTTCACAGGTTCCAGCGCCGTTAGTCCAACTCTAAACTTTGTGGATCTCACAGTCATCACCAACGCACAATGTGCCATCTTTTTCGGCAGCTTCATTACACCTACCATGCTTTGTTGTTCTACCCCTAGCGGCAAGAGCACTTGCGATGTGAGTTTTCATTTAGATATTCTTCATAAATTCACTTTTTACTGACCACAACACAAAACTTTCTGCCACCACCCAGACCTCCCCTACAGTAACCAGTTTCAACTGTTCTGTATCAGCTGTGAAAAGTGTATTACTATCTGTTGTTAGCATGTGAATCGAACCAAAATCTGTCTACAGTATGATGCACTTATATTTTCAACAGCATTTCCTTTAAATTCCCTGCCTTCAATGTAATAATCCTAACCTTAACTAACAGAGTTGCATTTCAAAATATCTGTCTTGGATTACAGGGTGACAGTGGTGGTCCACTTGTTTATCGGGAAGATGATGGTACCTACATTCAGGTTGGTATTGTGTCATTTGGTGCTGCAGCTGGTTGCGAGATGGGATATCCTGCTGTTTTCACCAGGGTCTCCAGCTTCCTCAGCTGGATTTCATCAAACACTGGCATTAGTATTGACAAAGCATAACAGCATGGACGAAGACAGTAAATCACAGACTCGCGCAAACTTCGACTAATTTTAATTTGTAATGGCAAGTAAAGTAAAATATCTTAAACTGTGAAAGTACAATATTGACATTTTCTTCACTTAAGAAGTTTCAGCTGTTTCATCTACACAAATCGATGTCTCACACAATGTTATAGTGACTTATATCACGTAAAGATGATGTAAGTATCGATGGTACTGCTTTAAGAGACACGCAGTAAATTCAACCACATTATTCTTGGGCTGCTTAGCCCTTAAAAATGGGGCCGATATGTTTTCCCGAAACGTCTTTAACAAAATAACGATAGACGCTGCGTAAAATAACAGAAGAGGACAGATCGTTAGGTACATAAATATGTATAAACTGAGAAGGATAGGGAATATTTGTCTATCAGGTTTTTCTCCATATTAAAGATATTTTGGTCCCTGTAGAATGGCTGGACGGTTAAAAATTTGGCTGAGACTTCATAACCCCTGTTTCTGTCCATGTATAAGAATGAGCTCCAACGAAATAATGTAGCGCTGTTGTCTGATATTTATTTCAGTGTCAAATAACAAAAACGTGCCACCGCAAACCCAAGTCATCACAATGTAGCCAAAATTGTCAAGGTGGTTTTACAGAATTGGCAAGTGAATCTGGCAACTCGCCTGTCCAGCGTGTGGTTGTCGCTCAGTGTTGTTTCCAGCAGGAAACACGAAGTGCTCTTAAGAAGGGACATGGCATCAAGGCGCAAATGTATAGTATAGGGGTAATTCCACATAGTCTCCAGCTTCAGGTGCAGGTAACATAGCGAACCTATGCTGATATCACAATTCGGGAGTGTGCCTGAACTATGTGTGGTTAGATCAGTGCTTTTCGACAGTTAGAGAAGTGGAGTTGCCTGTATTGGACTGCTTATGTAGCGACTGCAATCGTGTGACTTACGTAGGAGGACTGTAGGTTTTGTGAGACTTGTGCTAACGGTTGTCAAACAAAATGACAGTGACTTTGTGGATGTAATTCTGCCATAACTGATTATATCCTAATGTAGTTAGTTTGTTACGGATTCTGCCTACAGGCTGTCACGGCATTACAAGATACATCGTTCAATCTTAAACTTAATGATTGTACATGGAAACATATCTTGGCAAAACATTTAATACCTCGTTCGGATTTAGTGTCATTTTTTAATTAAGTTAATTGTTAAGGGATGATACATGTGCCGCCATGTTTGGGTGCCATTCTTCTATCTTGTTGTGCGGGTGTGCAGGCACCACGATATTAAAGGGGCGAAGACCTTCGGGTTTGTCCTCATCCAGTTTAAGCGACAGTAAAACCAGATGCAACATACACTGAGAGAGAAGGTGGATTGTGTCATGGCGGACACGAGGAATTTTCCTTCGGAGGAAGGGAATGGAATCCAGAAAATAAGCTGACTAACCAATTAACACAGTTTAAGGTTATCTGTACGGTGATCCACATGTCATAATCGCTGTACTGCAACATATATCGACATACATTACATCACATTTAATTGTACTAATATTGGTTATTTCCTTCTATTTTCAGTTTTCCCATTTTTAATTTTCTCTCAAATATGTATCCTTCCAAAACTTTTTGTTTAAAATTCCCGACGGTAGCCATGAAATAAACCCTCGTAAAATAACAAAAATATCCTTAAATTGTAGAAACACGTTACCTCCGAAATTTCATTCTGTTGTTATTCGTGTTCATGTGTTTCAGACAAAATTAGAATTAGTTGCCTTACAACTCTTAAAAGCTCTTGATTTTAAAATAAGAATTATATCAGTATTTATTAGGGCCCTAAACTGCTACATGAACATTTTTGTTTTCCTTAAAAATTAATGAAGTATAGAAGAGTTAATTCTATATTCCTCCCATCGCTATATGCGCACTGTGATAGTGCTGCAAATATTTCAGTCAATATTATAACTAAGACTGTGGTATTTATTACGCAGATCGGCTTTGGTCCCACATGAACTTGTACTCAGAAGAGTACCGGCAAATGTAGGAGGGGTAGAGTGCGGCTTTCTTAAGGAGGTAAATCGGCTGTTGCCTGAAGCTTACCGTCACTTCCTTATAGTTTTCACACTGCGAATGTGTGTGCGTGGAGCTGTACCTAAACTCCCCCAATACGTTTTCATTGATTGGTGTTTAATAAGCATAATAACAACCTTTTGCACTAATCTACCGCCCTAGGAAAATCAATGCGAATGTGTTTCCTTATGTTATATAAACTTACTCATCTTTTAGTTGTACCCCTTCGTTCCTTAACATTTCTTTTCAACTCCAATTATCTGTCCATTCTCTCATTATCCCTCCATTTTCCTTGATCTATTTGTTTGCAAACATTTAAAAAAATTACACTAAACACGGTTCTTTATGCATGTTCGTTTTGGACCAACCAAGTTACCGTCAATTGCACAATAACTTATCCTCTATTCTGGAGGCAAGGGATTCAGATCTCGACCAACAGTCCGGAGACTAAGACGGAATTTGTCGTGTTTCCCTGTCTGCCCAGAAAAATGTCGAAGTAGTACTTCGTATCAGGTGGCTTCATTACACATCATCCCTAACTGATCATACAGAACTAATCATCCTACCGTTTGATAGTGTAATCTGTGTGACAGTCGTCGTTATGCTAGTGACGACGACGACGACAACAACAACAACAACAACAACAAAAACAACAACAACAACAACAACAACAACAACAACAACAACAACAACAACAACAACAACAATAATAATATTAGTAGCGATATACGCACCACGAATATTTACATCAGAATAGTTGCAAAACAGTGTTCCCTAGGGACATGGTTTGTCTCTGGAATATAAGTGTAGATACCATGCATAAAGGAGATACCGAGGTAATAATAGTAATAATAGTAATAATAATAATAATAATAACTTTACTGTTTAAAGTGTACTAAAATGCTGTACTCTGTACACCACTTCCACATTTAGTTTGCATTCAAAATTCATTCAGAGTGACAAACATTATTTATGCCAAACAAATTTGTCTACACGTAAAATGATACAAGTTAACTTAAGTCTGCCATACAGCAATATCAAGGTCACTGCGACGTGCAAATTGCAAACAGCGCACGTGGAAAGAAGAGTGTGTCCGATAGAATTCAGTTAGCGAGTGCGTAAGAGACTTTTTAACAGGCACGAAAAGACATTAGGTGTGTGGGAGGGTGCGCACAGTGTTGAGTTTGTACGTTACGGGCTTCTGAGACGTGACGCAGCATACTTCGGCACAGATTTACCGACGTTTCGGTGGATCTTGCTAGAGTCATCCTAACTTGTATAAATCTATCGACCTTTAGAGGCACGTTTGTTTTCTCGCTTTAAGTATCGTGAATATGTGGGCGGTACAGTCCAAACGTCAGGAGAAAACCTCAGCTAAGAACTCCAACAATGCACGTGAATGAGGAGTGCAGAGCACAGGGCTACTTTCCAGCGTACAATTTCGTCGAGAGAAGGGAGGAAGCCAGTGCAACTTATTGGAGCTCGGCAGTCTGGAATGGGACAAACTGGCCCCGAATATGTTTATATGTTTCTGTCTTTCTTGCTAGTATCAGATGTAATGTGATAATTATTTATCCTTTTGACGGCATTTGCGTCCAACGGCCATCTTTCTTACTACGTTGTCCTCTTCTTTTCCTTACTTTTCCCCTTGCTGGCAGCCCCGAACCCGCTCTCGGCAGCGCTGCTCCCGCACCGCATCATAACCGCCCACAGAACTACAAGAATTTTCTCCTGAACGGTGGACAGCGCTTCATCCACGAGGAAGGTAAATTATAACCAGGCTACACAGTGTCACAGCCCAGAATACAGTAAAGTTCTAACACCATGTCTGTGCTGCTTAGACGATTAACTTACTAGGTGTGCATGAAGTACTATGGCATGTGTATGAGGTATACAATCAGTTCCATCCTACAATGTGTTTACCCGTGAGAAATAAGTTACATGTCATCTGACACAGGGCAAAGCAGCTTATAAATTGGCGACCTATTTAGGAAGATATTTATAAGGTCTAAGTTTAAAATTTGAAATCAATTTGATGTTATCGTACCAAGAAACTGAGAGATGTCAAGAAAAGTACAGCTGTGAATGCTTTCATTTTTTCTGTTCGGCGAAAACATGTTTGAAATCTTGGAAGACGAACCAGTTTTAGCAAGAAATCACTTTCATTTCTCTGGCATAATGTTATTTAAATACCTATTCATATATGAAGTGCATCTGATACAAACGGAAAGTGGCGAAATTTGAAACTGATCAAATCGTTACACCATACAGGTAGTACGTTTAGTGTAGTGATAATGTCATGTGGGTTAGACAAGAGTCGAATTTTGTCCGAAAGAGGAAAGAAATGCATGGAGCATGTACCGAACATGCGGGAGAGATGTGTACAGATTTTAGTGGGCAAACCTCTAGGAAAGTGTCTACTTGGAAGACCTAGATGCAGATGAGTGGATAATACTAAAATGTTCTACAACGAGTGGGATGGGGGCTTGGACTGAAATTGTCTGCTTCTGGATAAGGAAACGTAGTGTGTTCTTGTGAATGTGATAAGGAAAATGCTGGTTCTAAAAATTCTGGTTATGTTTGACTAGCTGACAACCCGTTACCTTCTCAGGAAGGACTATGCTCCATGGAGTTAGTTACTTAGGGGAAAGAGATGTATCAGTTTATACACCTGTCAGCGAATCGTGAACGTTGTGCGTCCTGCAGTGGGATAAAGAATGTTTCAAGAAAAATAGTTCTGAGTTTGTCGAAATATTACCGGATGTACTTGTGATCGACACCCCTAAATAAATCGACCGAAATAATGTCCAGTTATGTTTCGTTCATGCACCAGATAATTACGTTGAGACAGATCAACATATAACGTGATTGTAGACGAAGAGATTGTTTTTTGTTTGTTGTTGAAATTAAATGGTTAAGTCGAACGAAAAAATTTCAAAATTTTAGGTACCCAGTTGGGGCACATATTTTTATTGGTGCTTTGTTAATTTGCAATGTATTGCCAGACTAACAACACACAATACAATTTTATAATCCACATTAAGGTCTCGCTGTATCTACAGCTGCAAATTTTAAGGTCCCTTTTTTGCACTATTATATTTTCCATTTGACTCATCCAGGTGTTTTATTTATGAAACATAAAAACAGTAACAGTCCAACAAGGAAAAAAACATGTTTTCGGACAAAAGCTTTTTGTATACTCAGCAACGCACGAGGCGTAAAAATGCAAACACAAATGCAAAAGATAGCAGTTTTCCAGAAAAATTCGTAACGCATCTGAAAAGTCATTACAGACGGTTGCTCCATCTGTTGTCTAAGACGTTTCGACACGCAGACCAACCGATAAAACAGTTGGTTGTAAGAGTGCGATAAGCTGCAAATATATGCTGGGGAAAGCTGCAGTTTGTTATAGGAAATTAATTTTCCGAACAAATATCCAACAGAAAACGCTGCAATAAAAATTCTCAAATGTAATTTATTTCTGGTTGACAAAATATAACATTTCCTTCTAGGTACAAATTTTTATTTAAATCTGTGGACCACGGCCTTCCAAAGAACGCAATGCTTATTGGCATTGTTACCTTACGCAGTCTCACACAACTTTTGGAACCGTTTGTCATCACAGCATTTCCCTCCACCCCACATGGGGACCAAATAAAGAAACAGAAATTGCTCCAATAGATTCGAAACCCGCCGCTAACTACCTCCGGTTGCCAATGGAAACGGGCCGAGTTCCACAGCCCACTGTGTTCAGCGACGCAATTTTTTATGACTACGTAATATCAAGGTTTTAATAAATGTAATTAAAGTCTTCAAATGATAACTTCACCAAATTCTTACTTGGGTAGTTATCCACCTTCAGCTAACAGAAACAATGTACGTGTAGATTAGGATGTCATTCCACCACTTGACAACAAGGGAAATGTTTTGTAGTGTGAATATCAGACTTCTTTGACGACGATTCAATTCTGTGCGTTACGAGGTTGTTGTGTATGTATATATTTCCAACATCGAAACTGAAGAGGGTTTTAATGTTTGAAACATATACACGAAAGGCCCAATTTTAAAACCAGTAGTTAAATGTGTTAGAAAGTAATATATATTCCATGGTACGTGTACTTGTACTGAAGACTATAACGCATATTTGTGCCTGTATGATTTGTCATGGAAATTGGCGGCTCCTGGTTTCTGTGTCCGCCGAATGTGGCGCTACTAGTCTCTTTTGTGCCGCATGCTGTCTTTTCTGACTGCAGGCTTTCGACGGCACAGATCGGGCACGCGAAGGAACACTGATTACGTATGAGACGTAATATGTTGCTTTGCGCCCAGTCGCCATGCTGTACTCGTACTTCATTTCGAAGTAGATCCATTAATGTTCAGGCAATATTAGCTGATGTTATGGTCAACGGTAGGTAATTCCAATGAAGCTGCCTGCAGATTGACAATTTGGACGCAAAAGAGCAACATTTGAATAGGTGATAAATTTTATGTGTCACTCCGCGGGTCTCTTCAAAAGCTGCGTCCGTCTGTCGCTGGCTGAGTCACGGGTGTCAAGTTTCCCGCAGCCTGCCCAGCAAACGTACTATATCTAAAAAAAACTGCCTGTCCGCACCTCACAGAAGCCTAATATCGAAACCTAAGCATGGGAGTAAGACGGAATCATACAAAGGAACTTACAAAACACGAACGCTTCCTCAAAGGTGCAGCGTCTACTCTGAAATGCAGGCTGCCAACTTGACAGTTACACACTAAAAAACCCCACGACTCTATGTCACTCCGAACACCGTCTGATACCGTGCGGTCTGTGCAGTTTTAAATGATTCAACCAGCTACCGACAATGACAGAAAAGCAACAAGGAGAAAATATGACCGCTTACCTTAACCGCAACAATTTGGAGATTGTGATGTGAAACTGAAGTTTTTAATTGGCGCAGATGTAGCCCGTGATGCCGTTGGTGAAGTTCGCAGTTTGGTAGATGATTATGTTTCTGAGAGTCACAAACTTTATTGTTTGTTTTGTGATTAACCTGACGTTTCCCTACTTGAAATTTTTTTTAAAAAAATAATTTTTTAATAAAAAATATTGATTTTTAAAACGAATTACTCAATCACATTCAATTTAGCAAAATACTCCCCACGACTCACAAGAGTTAATTTCAAACAAAACAGTTTTCTGTATAAAGAAAGCCAAAAACTGAAAGCAACTTCGAAATGAGTTTTTAGCAGCATGTAAAAAAACGATTATACCAAACAAATGTGTGCTTTCCGTCCTTAAAATTTTTATGAGAACTTCGCCAAAGGTTTCTCTAAATTACGAACACAGCCGTATTACGAATGTTGTGTTAATTAATATTGTCTTTTCTTAGCGAGCTCAGCCACTAATAACTTGGACAACTGAATTTTTGGTCATAATACAACATATATACTGCAAGTAATTTTAACGCTCAATGGATATTCGAAAGTGTGCATATTACCATCTAAGTAGCGTTGTAACATTCATTGACCTTCATTACAGTAAGTCTGAATGAGTCAAACATTTCAAAATAATTAGTAAATCATAATCCACTGTTTACTTTTAAGAGGATACAACCTGAATGATATTTAAAGATTCAGTCCGTACCGCACAGTAAACACTCCCCTTCTCGGTTATAAAAACCAGCCAGCTAATGCTGTATAGAGAATGAATAGCTGTTTCTTCTGAGATCCATACAGAACATAAAAACACACTCTGTGGGAAAAACAGGGAATTTTCGAATCTCAAACGTAATGGTACGTAAAGTAACCACTAAGTTTTAAAGGGTTAAATAAGTGGTTCATATATATATGGAAAGCATTTCTGGTAGACCAGTTTATGGCTGAAACAACAACGATTAAATTTCAAGAAATGTGACATATTAGGGAATCTTTTATATCCATTTTAATATTATCCCACGATCTACGCATTTTATTTCAAGGCCTTCATCCTTTCAGATTCAGAAATGAATGACAGCAAGCTTCGCACGAACCGATGGCAGTGTTTACTGCTTTTATATACAATTTTCATTTTGTATTCTCTCCAAAATATTTTAAAATTGATACATTTTCGAAAAATCTATTGTCTATACGTATTTGTAACTTACGGTTTCGCAAGACGTGTTTTACCCTGCGCTTGCTTCTAAACTAGTTACTTTAACCGCTTCTAATATGTTTCGCTGACACTCATGACTTTTACTTTCCACTTCTTCAGACGAATAACTGCTTTTACAGCAGTCTACGCGCTCCTCCACGTCAGCACGATGCTTACAATTTCATGCACAAATGCCTCTCTTTCGAATTTTTCTTAACGATCTCATTTGAACGTATTTTTGAAAAACATGCACGGCTGTCCCTTTTGACAGAGCTCCCGGCCACACACCATCACTCATTGAACAGAGCAGAACTACTTGACACCTAGAAACTGGAAGTCTGTCACATGACATCCTAGCGGACGTCCTATGTACTAATAATATAAATGTTGCTTTTATTCCAGTGTTCTGTCTCTATTTTGCCTACCGCAACGGTGAATAAGGAATCTTATTAGAAAGGGAAATGAATTTGTTTTATATTTCCATCCTTTCTTAATAAATTTATACTTTCATTTCATCGAAGCTAAATATATAACTAACAAGATCAAGGCGAATGACGCTGGTGGGGCATAATGAGCTTTGGAGAAATGAGAAATGTGTACATAATTGTAATCGGAATATCTGAAGTCATGTGGTTCTTCTAGCCGCCCGTGTACGGGAAGCATTCTAACTTTCTTTGCCATTTCTTTGGATGGACTGGGAAATTCAGAAGCACAGTCTAGCACTGCCGGAGCATGAGAAAATGTCAGGTGCCTCGGAATGTTTGTTCACGTATTGATATAAACAGAGTCTGGCTTTTTTAAAACATTCTAATAAACTTCAGTCCCAGGTGCTGATTACTTCCAATATAGCCGGTAAATCTCACTCTACTACACAAGCTTGAGTTCCCTCTGCACTTCCGCCCCATCACTCTCCAGGGTGACAACTCCAACAACTTTATCAATAGTGACTTGTCTGACAACGAAAGGGATGAATTTCTTTGGCCGACCAATTTAAAGTCTCGGAATTTAAGCTGAATATACGAAATTGTTGATAGTTAAGTCCAGTGTGTCAACATCTTGTGTACTATGAAAGACCATTCTGTGTTCCTTAAAAGTGGCTGTAACAAAGAGTCGAAACATGTTTAAATACTCTCCTTTGGTAAATAAAATTTGTTGTGCAATTAGTTGGTAATAAAACGTTATAAATATTCATGGCACAGAAAATGCAAAACATCTGCCATACTTTAAAATTTATTGCAAATGTTCAGGAAAATTGTTATGAATTTTAAATATTAAATTTCATTAACATGTACATATCATTAACATGTACATATCATTAACATGTACATATCATTAACATGTACATATCATTAACACGTACATATCATTAACATGTACATATCATTAGCATGTACATATCATTAAAATATCATTAACATGTACATATCATGTAAATATCATTAACATGTACTTATCATTAAAATATACATATCATTAACATGTACATATCATTAACATGTACATATTATTAGCATGTACATATCATTAGCATGTACATATCATTAATATGTACATATCATTAACGTGCACATATCGTTAACATGTACATATCTTTAGCACGTGCATATAATTAACATGTACATATCATTAACATGTACATATCTGTGTTCTGTACATCACATCGGGATTTCATTTGCATTCAAAAGTCCTTCAGTGACAAGCCTTGTTATTTATGCCAAAGAAATTCACATACCCGTAAAATGATAGAAGTTAACTTCAGTCTGCGATACAGCAATATCAAGGTCAATGTTACGTGCAAATAGCAATGAGCGCACTTGGAAAGAAGAGTGTGTGCGATTGAATTCAGGTGGCGAGTGCATAAGAAGCTCATCAACAGGCATGATAAGACATTAGGTTTGGGGGGAAGGGGGTGGGCAAGGTGCTGAGATTGCACGTTACGGGTTTGTGGAAAGTGACGACGCATACTGGGCACAGATTTACCAACGTTTCGGTGGAACTTGCTGGTGTTATCCTAAATTGTAGCTATATATCGAACATTAAAGCCACGTTCTCTTTCCTGCATTAAGTGCCATGAAGATGGCGATAGTACTGTCTAAAGCTCAGGAGGAAATCTCAGCTTAAAAATTTGTTAAACGCGCATGAGCGACGAGTGACAATTTGCTGCTACCCATTCTATAAATCTGACTAATAACGGAACTGTGGTTCGCTCTCCCCCGCATCGCATCCTAAACGCCCATCTACCTACTGGGATTTTCCCCTGTCAGCTGACAGTACTTTCATCTGTGACGACGCCATATTATTACCAGTCCACATGGTGTCACAGCCCAGAATACGGTAAAATTGAAAAGTCATATTTGTGTTGTATGGATGATTACCACAGTTGCTATTTATAATTTATACAGCGCGCGTATTTTGTGAGTGATACAGTTCAAACTTAAACTGTGAATACACGCGAGAATTATGTCAATCAGTATCAAGCACAGGTAACCAAATTTTGGAACTGGCTCCCTCTTTAGGAAGATAATTTCACAATCTAAATTAGATATATGAAAAACATTTAGCGTTATGTTTCCATGCAATATACTCTGTCAGAAAAATTAAGTTGTAAATGTTTTATTTTTTTTTGGTGAAAACTTGTCTGCAATCTTGTAGGATGAGATTATTTTTGGTAGAAATCAGTTTCATTACAAAACACCTAACAATGAAATGAACTTCAGTTGTATATGGACAGAGGCATCATACTAATCCATAGCGACGCACGAATGTCAATGTTATCAGGTTAATCATATTAAAAATTGAGATAAATGAAAACATTTTACTATCTGTAAGGTGATGTAATCTCGTACGATAAAAGTCAGATGTTCAGTTGTGAAGTTTATCGGATACAAACGAAAAATGGCGAAATGTGAAGCTAATCAAATTATTAATAAGTGCGGATTGTACGTTGACGGTATTGATAAGGTCGCGTGGGTTAGTCAAGGGTCAAATTTTGTCCACAAGAAGGAAGAGATTATTGGCGCACGTAGCAAACATGGGAAAGAAGTGTACAGGTTTTGGTGGTCAAACCTGAAGGAAAGAGCTACTTGGAAGATCTAGGCATAAATGGGAGGATAATATTAAAATGGGTGTTAAAGAAGTGGGATGAAAACCATGGACTGAATCAATGTGGCTCAGGATAGAGGGAATTGGTGGGATCTTGCAAATTCGGTAACAAATCTTCGGGATATATAAAATGGAAGGAATTTCTGGACTAGCTGAAGACCTGTTATCTTCTCAGGAAGGACTGTGCTCAATGGAGTTAGTTACTTAGGGGAAAGAGATTTATCAGTCGATTCTTCTGTAACTGAATCGGACACAATGTGTGTCTTGCAACTGGAACAAGTACGTTTCAAGAAAAATCGTTAGGAGAATTTGTCTAATTATTGCCGGATATACTTGTGACGGAAAATCTCCTGCAGCTCAAAATCGAACCTCAGTAACCCGTCACGAAGGGCGGAGGGCAGATATAGGGGGTTGCTCACTAGGTCGAACTACGGTGTGGAGTCATCCCCAGGACCGCTACGGTAGCCGCGAAAGGTTTAGCGAAAATCCTAAAAATGGCTAATTATTTTCTGGTAAGGACAGATAGTCTCGTTAGGCGTCGTGAAGTCAACAAACCTAGAGGAGGATACCCCAAATACACTGAAGACGCACGTTCCAGATTCGATCCCAGGAATAGGCTTCCCTGAGACGTTAAGAATTTTTTTAAAACCCATATAAATTTTTTATAAAAGTTCCCATCGGCAAGTCAACGTCTCATCTGTTCAGTCTGTGAATTCCTGCCTGGGGTTTTCCGCTTAGCAACCTTTGTTGCAGATGTGCGTGGATCGTGTGAAAGAATGGATATCGGAAGCCAACAGAGTAACGTACGATTGTGGCGTGGCGCATTTTAGCCAATCAGCTTCGACCCTGCTGTCAGGCGAAACCGGCCTGACTTAGTATTTTGGCAACGTGTGATTAAAGAAAAACAAGATATTAGCCGAGCACCTTCCGGTTACGTGACTGAGGTTTTCCTGTGATTTTTCCTCAGTTTTAAGGCAAATACCCGGGTATACGATGCAAAGTCGGGGCACGGCCCGCACACCTTTCCCCCATGCGCGGCGGCTTCGCCTAAACGCCTGACAAAAACGACTGAGCCAGTGTGGCTGGGCTCAGAACCCAGACAGTCAACCAAACTAACTTTATGCCTCCCATGACTGTCCAGGGCCACCTAGGCGCTAGTCTTTGGAAAGATTAGTCAAGGTCTGAGCCTGACTTTAAATAGTAGTAGTAAATAGTAAAGAGTAAATAATCTTCAATCTTATTCAGACGACACACACACACAACAAAAATTACACCCAAATTGCACCTTTATAGTACATGCATTCTAAACATTGGATGTAGACGATTCCAAAAATACCTCATCAAAAGTGAGGAGACTCCCGAAAACTCCACATAGTTTACATTTTTGAGGGCAAATAAAGTAAAACCTCCTAAAATGTGGAAGTGCGCGTAAGAAGTTTCAGCTGTTTCATCTATACAAATTGATGTCCCACATAATGTTAGGGTGACTTTCATCACGTAAAGACGACGCAAGTTTCGACGGTACTGCTTTAAGGGACACCCAGTAAATTTAGCCAAATTATTCTTGGGCTGCTTGTCACTTAAAGAGGGGCCGATAGGTCGTCTCGAACGTCGGTAACAACCTACGCTGCGTAAAATCTCAGAAGAGGGCAGACCTTTAGGTACATGAAGATGTATAAATTGATAAGGATAGGGAATATTGTCTTTAAAGTGATTCCCCATAACCAAGAAACAGTAGACCCTTTAGAGTAAGGAACTCATTTTTTAGCTGGTTAGTTGGTTACATAAATATTGGTTAAGACTTCACACTTTATGCCTACTTATAAGAGCGAGTTCCAACGAAATAATATAGCGCTGTTGCCTGGTATTTATTTGAATGTCAGATAACGAAAACGTGCCACGGCTAACTCAAGCAGCCACAATGCAGACAGCATTGTCGAGGTAGTGGCACAGAATTGGCAAGTGAGAGTGGCAACGCGCCTGTCCAGAGTGTGGCTGTCGCTAAGTGTTTTTTCAAGCAAGAAAACAAAAAGAGGCTTCACAAAAGGACATTACATCGAGGCGTAAATATATAGCAGGAGTAATATCAGAAAGTCTCTAGATTCAGGCGCAGATAATATTAGCGTGCCTATGATGATATCAAAATTCGGGAGCATGGGCGAAGACTAACAACACAAGATACATCTTTGTAATCCACACTGATTTCTCGCCGTTTCTACAGCTGTCCATTTTAAGATTCCGGTTTTTAGCACTTTTGTATTTTTCATTTCACTCACCCAGGCTTTTTTTTAAATTAAAACAGTAGCAGACTACCCACAAAAAACCCAAGCTTTGTAGCACAAAAGCTTTCTGTACAATCAGCAGCGCCACAAGGTCAATAAATTTATACGCAAATACAAGACAGAAAACAAGATGTTCTGAAAAAACTAACACATCTTAAAAGTTATTACAGACGTTTGGTCCATCTGTCTTTTAAGATTTTTCTAGATGCAGACTCGCCGATAAAACAGCTGGCTATAAGAATGAGATAATGTGCAAATATACGTTGGGAAAGCTGCATATTGTTACTGGAAATTAATTTTCCGAACAAACATCCAACACAAAACGCTGCAATAAATATTCTCAAACGTGATTCATTTCTGGGTGAAAAATATAACATACTCTTCTGGTACCAAATTCTTATTTAAATTTGTGGGTCACGACTTTCCAATCAACGCAGTGCTTATTGGCATTGTTAGGTTACGCCGTTTCCCGCAACTTTTGGAAGAGTTTCTCATCACAGCGTTTCCACCCACTCCAAATGGGGATCAAATAAATAAGGAAACAGAAATTGCTGTAAGAGATTCGGAACCCTCCGCTAACTACCTCCAGTTTCCAACGGAAAACGGCCGACTTCCACAGTCCATTGTGGTCAGTGACGCAATTTTCCTATGACTACGTGAAATCACGCTTTGGTCTACGAAATAGGGCACATGTTAAACTGTACATCGGGCTCGTTCACTGTAGAAGAAGCGAAGAATTGAGATCGGTCACCATTGGTGGTTGTGTTTACGCGCCGGTGCGAGTTACAAACAATCAAAAGTGCGATTTGTTGTATGATTATTTTCGTACAATACAGAAAAGAAAATAAAACAAATCTGTAATGAAAGTAATAAAAGTCTTCAAATGATAACTTCACCAAATTCTTACTTAGGAAGACATCCATCTTCAGCTAACAGAAACAATGTCGGTGTAGAATAGAACGCCGTTCTATCACTGAACAACAAGAGAAAGGTTTTACAGTGTGAATTTCAAACTTCGTTGACGACGATTCAATTCTGTGCGTTAAGAGGCCATTGTGTATATAAACGTCCAGCATCGAAGATGACGAGACATTTAGTGATTGAAACATATACTACAATGTCCCATTTTTAAAACCAGTAATTAAATGGGTTACGAGGAGATCTGGGCCTGTACGGGATGATATGGGAATTGGCGACGGCTGGTTTCTGTATCCGCCGAATAAGGCGCACTACTCCTCATTTCTGCTGCGTGCTGTTCCTCCTGACCGCAAGTTGACGGCACAGATGAAGCGCGCGAAAGAACACGGATAATGTGTGAGATGTAATTCTCTGGCTTTGCGCGAATTCGCCATGCTGTACTTCTTTTCGAAGTAGATCCATAAATTTTCAGTCATTAGTAGCTAAGATTGTGGTCAAAGAAAGGCCATCTCCGTGAAGCTGCTTACAGATTGGTAAATTCGAAATATAACAGCCACATTTCAATAGGCCATAAATCTGATTTATCGTACGGAAATTACCCCCTACTGTGACAATCAGTGAATGTTCATAAAGGTATCAGAATCTATTAAAATTCTGGGTGTATTCAAATGCAACTTTCAGGCATGAATCCTACTCGAAAACGGTTTATCCAGTGATTATCCTTAATGCGTATCTCGGCGTGGAACTTCAATTGCAGTCTATGCTCTTGAATAGAGCCACGCCGTTCTTGCGGTCCCGAGAATTCTGTTTGTAGAGTGATTCTTCTATCCTTGTCCCGAACACGATAGCTGTCAGGATATGGAGGCTTTCTGGGCGCACTAAATTTGGCGCCCTCTGAGTGCTGACGACGGATGAAAAGGTCCTGCATTTCAAACTCTGCGTCTAACATACCCGCGATGTAAGCTCCTTCGGTATTTTCAGTTTACTGAAATTCGTCTGTAAAGTTTTCACGTTAATTTTTGTGTAAGCCCCATTTATTGCTTCAGACGGCCCTGAAATCAGGCTTAATCAATTATTAACATAACGGAGGGTAAAGTATTTCGAAAAAAGGGTAAAGAATTATAAAACACACATTTCCACAAAAAACTTTTCGTGTAAGCCATCGGTCTTCGAGACAAAAACGAGTTAAAAGTGTCAAAATCGTTACGCCACGCACACATGGCCCGGCAGACTATCAATATTATCCTTCTACTCTTATCTTTAGAACAGGCTTTATTTGTTTAATTCATCCTGCACTAAGTCACTTGGAAATTTCTTCAATTGAAGGTCACAGTGGCTGGGATTTCCAACCCACAATGCTCTTTTTTAAACACACATCAGCTTCAGTTATCGGCAATTTTTCAATAGAATGATACGTGATTGAAGATTAAAATTATTTGTAGAGCAGTATTAAATGTTAAGGAGTACAAATACACCTGTTGTTTTAGATATGTTAAAGGTTAGACGTGATTAAACAATGTCACGTTTATCTGAAGTGGAGGGTTTCGTAAGTAGAATATTTTGATGACGGTGACAAATGTTTTGGGTATAAATTGAACCCACGTGAAGCTGTCGTCAGTTCTTCATTTACTGGCAGCAGCGACAATGAAGCCATTCTTTGCTCTGATTTTCCTTGCAGCAATCAGCCTGGCGGTAAGTTCTTTTCGGCTCATTCGTTTCTCCTTCAAGTATCATAAAAGCCTGCTGCAATAACTTTCAATCCATCTTTCAGAATCGCCATTTGTGTCCATATTGTTCTATGCCTCCAAAACCACTGATCGCAAATCTCATAAAGCTATATATCACACAGAACTCTTGAGTGCATATGCACTTATATTCAAATATCTCTTTGTGTTTCTACGCTCTCGTGACATAATTGCAATTTATTTGTTCAAATTTCTCCATCACGTAGAAATGTCTCTTGGCATTGATGTATTGGACCCTCTTTGGCCTTTCCTTAACCCTTTAAACCCCGAATTAAATCCCATCTGCTATTTGCTGGCATTATTAGGAGCTCACCATTTTCTCCACGTTAGCAGGATAAGGGTTAAATCATTAACCTTTAGGCGACTAGTGTCGTATATATATATGGAGCACCCATTCTTGATGTTTCTAGATCACACACAACGACGCAGCACAGTCGGTAGGACTCCTCTGGACGAGTGATCAGCTCGTCGCAGAGACCTCTACCTG
>Ga0268261_10001185_pt1 | contig 17548 bp, 13 predicted proteins | sample TergutNc150P1_FD_190353 | JGI IMG/M metagenome (GOLD analysis project Ga0268261, IMG submission 190353) | Nasutitermes corniger P1 segment gut microbial community from laboratory colony in Florida, USA - Nc150 P1 (SPAdes) (version 2) | ecosystem: Host-associated > Arthropoda: Insects >...
GCCATGCGTATCCCGCAGAGCTCCACTTGGTAAACGGTACAGTCGTTGTTTAGCCTCATAGATTCGGCGTGGATTTCCCTGGATTCTTTCATGGCCACCATGCCCGCTCCAACGTGTTTATCTGTTTTGGACCCATCGGTATATAAGGTCACCTCGGCTAGTCCTTCCTCTCCTGACAGTACAACCTGAATGTGGTTTTCAGTTGGGGTTATTCCTTTTAATTTGGTTGGGGTCTCGATTTTATTAAGTTGAGCACTTATAGCGTTTGTTTGTTGGCCTCTGGTGATTGCTCTTGTGTCTTTGTATAGGCTGATGGCTTGGTCAATGGGCATTATTCCAGCTATTGCCTGGAGTGCGTCGTTTGATACTGATTTATATGCTTTTGTTAGGAATATGAGATAGGTTCTCTGTATCTGTTGTAGTTTGTGTTTTGCCCTTTTTGTTATTGAGGTTTAACAGTCATCAATATATTTATCTTCAACTGACCCTGGTAGTAGCAGTTACGGAAACAAAAATTGATAAATTTTATATAAAAAATGTTAGAAGTTTTTTTGTTTCTCCATTTTTATGAAAAGATAATTCAGTAGGTATATTTCGTTAATTTCACTTTGCGTGTTCGCTATTTTTAGCCATATACATTCGGCAAGTTTACAGCATGTATAAACATGAAAAGGCAAAAATCGCATTCCCTTCTAAATAATTTTCTGTTGTCACAAGGCCTGTGTTATGCAAGAAAACGTCAAATATGAAACCATACTCTTATATTTCCTCGTTTTGTTACTGCGTACATGTACTTGCTTTTCTCGCGATTTCCTTATCAGCTTCCATGTCCTAACAATAAAATATGAGGAAGATTTAGCACCAATAGAACATCAAAATATGGAAATACGTTTAACCACACACAATAATTCAAAATAGAGTAGAACTTCACTTTTCCGAACGCTGGTTATCCGTATCGGTTTGACCCTTCGGGTAAATTTGTCGAGAATTCTACAAAGCTAAATTCCTTTACATTACCCTTTATCGGATCAAACACAGTACAGTGTTACGGCTTTTAGAACTTCAAATTAGGCGTGGGCGAATGGTTTAGACGCAGATACACGCTGTATATGGCAACCGCCGAAATTCAAGCTGGCAATGTAGTCTATTTTGAAAGAAAAATCCAGTTATCTGGATTTTCTGTATGACTGTCCGTCCCAATTAATCCGGATAGGTGGAGTTATAATCTACATAGAAAACGAATACAAATGTAAATATCCAAAATGAAAACACAGTAGTGAAACTATGTGATCAAGTGTCGAACACGTAAATTTCCAACATAAGGCCTTTCGGAATTGCAGATAAAATAGGCATTCACTGTATAGTTGTTATAAGTAGTACTGTGCTGTATAAAATATATATTACGAAGAGAAAGTCTTTAAAATCGTTATATATCTTTACGCAGTCCTATCTAATTACTATAATTTAAAGCAACGAAAGCACACAATTGTATTAGATTTACAATAATACTATAAAACATGCCGGTCCCAGTGGCCGCGCGGTCTAAGGCGTAGGCCTGCGGCCGCTCGCCCGCTGAGATCGTGGGTTTGAATACCACCGGGGGCATGGATGTTTGTCTGTTGTGATTGTTGTGTGTTGTCAGGTAGAGGTCTCTGCGACGAGCTGATCACTCGTCCAGAGGAGTCCTACCGACTGTGTTGCGTCGCTGTATGTGATCTAGAAACCTCAAGAATGAGGAGGCCATGACCCGTGTTAGGTCGCAAAGCCACAGCAAAAAAAAAACTATAAAACCTATTGGCCCATCATCAGGGAGTACAATAATTGTGTACTAAAACAACTGCTTAATGTATTGGCCTCTTGCACGCAGAAGAGCTGCTGAGGGCTCTTCGGTGTATAAGATGTATAGCGGAAGGAACTGTACACAGTAAGCTGGAGCAGCTTGTATGAACCAATGAAGCCGAAACATGTAGGAGTGAGTGGCTTTTATAGTATTACTGTAACTCTAATCCAATAGTACGCATTCGTTGGCTTCAATTACAGTAATTCAACTGTAATGCACGGAATGGAAACGTGATATAAGCCCCATTTCTTATCAACTTGCAGTTTAAAATAAGTCGTTCCTAAATTTTAGCGATCTTTGTGACAAGAGAATTAAAATCAAGCTAGACTGACAAACTTTAGTTCAGACTCTGTACGAAATTTAACCAAATTTCCAAAACCGCTCTGAGTTTAAACAAGCAAGACATGAATTCAGTATTATGCGTTAATTTCATATACCGATATTTCTTTGAAAAGTGACAGACATAGGCCAGCACTGGTTCCATTGTCTTAATTATCAAGTACATATTTTCACTAGAAACTATGTAAAATCACTGTAAATTTCTATAGATGCAACAACCGATGCCCCTAGAAGAGCAGTATTCCCGTTATCGCCAGTGCAAGAGCACCCCCTCTTTTAGCTAAAAAGCAAAAACATAAAGGTGCCTAAAATATTCTGGATGTAAATACCTAGAGTTTAGAAACCAAGATAGAACTGTTGATTCATCTAATTCACTACAAATCTTTCATCAAAATACTAGGGGACTAAGAAGCAAAACTGATGAATTAGTAAATTCTTTAGAGACATAACATTAATCCCCATGTGCTATGTTTAAGTGAGCATCACATGGAGACACAGGACCTGCTACTTCTCACATTGCCCATGTGATCAAGTTTCTGCTGTCAAATTCTTTAGAAGGGAGATGTGTGTATTTTTGTTCATAAAAACCTGTATTTCAGCAAAATTAATATTTCAAATAACTGTAAAGAAAGGGATTTGAAAATTTGCGCCATTGAACTGGAGATTAAATCATCTAAGTTAATTACATTAAGCTTATATAGACCACCTACAGGAGATTTTAATTGATTTATAATAAATCTATATGATGTTTTGAAATATCTGTATAAATTTAGAGCAGATTTTTCAATTTGTGGAGACATAAACACAGATTATCTTATTGAAAGCAACTGAAAAAAAAAAAACTAGCCTCATTATAAACAACATGTAATCTATTGCATACAGTAAATTTTGCAACAAGAATTCAAAATAACTGCCATTGATAATATATCTGTGGATAACTGTAGAATAAATTTATCTTCTCCATCTCCCATAGTATGTGGCCTATCAGACCATGACGCTCAAATTCTCACAATTAAAAATATATACTTACTTACTTACTCCATGGAGCAGAGTCCTTCTTGAGAAGCTAACTGTTCTGCAGCTAGTCAAGAAATTCCCCGCATTTTATGGAACCCGAAGGTTCATCACCGCATTCACAAGCGCACGCCACCTGTCCCTATCCTGAGCTAGCTCCAACCAGTCCACACACCCACATCCCGCTTCCCGAAGATCCATCCTAATATTATCCTCCCATCTATGCCTGGGTCTCCCCAGTGGTCTGCTTCCCTCAGGTTTCCCCACCAAAACCCTGTACACACCTCTCCCCTCCCCCATACACTCTACATGCCCCGCCCATCTCATTCTTCTCGATTTTATCACCCACACAATATTGAATGAGGAGTACAAATCTTTAAAATATATATATATATATATGCAACAATAAATAAATTTCCTTTGAAGCAAAGAACCAGATTAATAGACAATAAAACTATCATCACCTTTCAGAGTCTACTAAAAAAGAAACCTGGGAATTTGTTTATTTAGATAAAGATCCTAACCATACGTTAAACTCATTTCTACGCACTTTCTTAAACACTGTCCAAGATAGTTTTCCAGGTAATGCACAACCATGAAAGACAAGAATGACTGAATTACACAAGTAATAAAAATATCTTGCAAACACAAAAGAAGTCTGCATGCCTTCACTAAGAACAGCAATTATCCAAAAGCAAAAGCACATTATATTAAATATTATAAAATCCTACAAAAAGTTATAAAAGAAGACAAGAAGCAACACTGCAGCAGACTAATAGTAAAATCGAATAACAAAATAAAAACAACATCAAGCATTATAAAGAAAGAGACAGGAAAAGTATATTCAGTGGAACAGATTCCCAACTTACTTGTGAATAATGAAAAAATTAAACAATCCAACAGATGTGGCCAATGCCTTCAATAATTTCTTTACAACAATTACTTAAAAATTAAACATTCAACAATATAGATAGGAGATGCTATCTCAGTTCTAAATGATTCATTGCCTGGAAACTTCCCCAGCATAAAAATAATCCCAATCACTGAACCTGAGATAAAAAGTACAATACATTTCCTAAAACCAAGAAAATCATCAGGTTATAATGAAATAACAAGAAAAATTTTAAAAGCTTGTGCATCTCTCATTAGTCACCCATTAAGCTACATTTATAATCACTTGCTATATACAGGTATTTTTCCTGACCATCTTAAAATTGCAGTAGTAAAACCAATTTCCAAGACAGGCAACAAAACTAGTATGACAAATTACAGGCCTATATCATTATTAAAGGCTTTTTCTAAGGTCCTCAAGAAAGCTGTGTACAGTAGATTAAGCCAACACCTGCATACAAACAACATACTAGTCACAGAACACTATAGTTTTTAGGAAAGGGATATCGAACAAAGATGCTGCATTCAGACTCACAGATAGTGTATTCAAATCTATTAACCAAAAATGTATGTTGGAGGAATTTTCTGTGATTTGGTAAAGGCATTTGATTGCATAAATCATGAAATTTTGTTAGCTAAATCACATTTCTATGGAATTTGAGGGGTATCTGTAGAATGGTTCAGGTCCTATTTAACTAAGAGAAGACAGAAAGTTAGAGTAAAATCACCTAATTCACCACAAAATTTTTGACTGGGGTACAATGAGATATGAAGTTCCCCAGAGATCAATTCTAGGGCCTCTATTATTCATAACATGTATAAATAACTTCCCCTGAGCATAAATTCTGTATCAGAAACAATATTATTTGCTGATGATACTAGTGTCATAATTTTTAAGTTGAAACTGCAAAGATTTCTGTTCATTGTCAAATTTAGTCCTCTCTCATATGATTAAATGTTTCCTGCTAATAATTTAGTTCTAAATTTAGATAAAACAAATATACTTAAATTCATTACAAAGAATTCATCACATTCTACATTGTATACTGGTTATAAAGAAAAGTACACAGAAGAAATGGTAAATACAAAACTTCCGCATAAATTGGAAGAACCATACTGAGCAAATGATTGCCACATTAAGTGGAGCATGTTGTGCTGTTAGGTCGATGGTCCATATCAGTAGCATTAACAGTATCAAATCAACTTACAATGCATACTTTCATTCCATTATAATATACAGAATAACTTTTTGGGGTAACTCTTGCAACAGTGAGAAGATACTCACTCTACAAAAGAAAATCATCAGAATTATGGCTGGTGCACAGCCAAGAACCTCAGGTAGAAGTCTATTTAAACAATTAAGAGATTCTACCTATTCCATGCCATGCCAGTATATATTTTAATTAATGAGCTTCATTATCAATAATCAGGCAATGTTTCAAACAGATTCATCTATACACAATATTACTACAAGAACTAAGAATAATATTATAGACCAAATACCAACCTATTTTGTTTTCAAAAAAGTACATTCTACATTGGTATAAACATTTCAAAAGTTGAGATGATTTAAAGTACTGTTTTTATAAAATGTTTGTAGTATTTTATACTGTAAATTTGTATATTTGTGTATTTATGACTTGTTCCACATCCTAATATCTTTATGATACATTTATGGGTCCATGGAATGTATGTATATATGTATGTGTGTACATATGTACACGTGTTTGCACAAACACATACACACACACACACACACACACACACTTTGCATACTGTGTAAGTATTAACAGCAAAATGTCTAACAGGTCATAAACACCGTATAACGTAGTTAAAACTTTTCACGCTTCTTCGCAATGTTGCAAAGAACAAACTGCATCATAAGGAGGCATGTGTCATGAAGTCTGTGTTTGTAAATGCACCACACAAAGCTTCTCGTAGTATATGAAATGGCTTTCTATTGCCCTCTCCCTCACAACACACATATAGACATACAAACACAGTGGGTTACTTCCCTCGCTTCCAGGTCATTATCTTGACAACAAGATGTTGTTCCTATGAAGGACATGTATGGCACAATATCAGTGAAAAACTAAATAACTCTAACATAAATTATGGATGTGTAGAATGTATAGAAACGTGTTCAGCAGTTATGTAGAGTGGTGGTAGAATTTTTTGAACAGATATGCGATTATAGGTTAAGAAGAACTACGGGTTATTATGTTGGTGCTGTGCAAAACATACAATACACTGTGTAAATATTAGGCCCATGATTTACACGGCTGACATGAATATCTATTATCTTTCTCTGTTTTCGTCTGTACGTGTAACACCTTCGAGTTTTATGCAAGAAGGGATAACCTTGGCTAACGAGCGAATATTAGCTGCTTGAGGACTTCGAGTATGTGATTAGACGGCTAAAAAGCTTCTTAAATAAATATAGATTCAGTTAGTTCTATCACTCACCTAAAAGGCACAGTGCTGCAAAGTAAGCTAATTAGGAAGTCACCGTTCGTGACGCATCTGCGACAAAATTCTGCTTGCCTGCAGTAAAAGTTCTGAAAATCCCGGGCTTTATTTCTTCCCAGCCCGCTGCAGACTACCAACTATCGATACAACCGCCAACTAAGTCGAATAAAATAGTACCAACTCTCACATTACAACTATTGCGTTTGATCGCAACCACGCGTCTGGAATTACATATAATAAAATAACTTAGCCGTAAAGAGTATCGAGTACGATAAATACCACAACATATATGACATTATAAATACAATTTTACATTGCAGATGAGATCTATGTTGTTGTTGGTAGCACTGTTGCATTCCTATCAGACTGCACTTGACAATGAATTGTCACAAGCGTGATGAGTTGAGGCAACACGATCAGTCAATGTGTGCGGATTCGTGTGGAGCGTAGAGAAGAAAATGATCGAAGGCTTTGTGTATATTTTAGGGTTTTTGATACTACACTCCGCATACACAAAGATAAAATGTGATGGAAGAAGTTGCAGAGTTTTAGAAAATTGATTTAAGTGTTTTGAGTATCGAGCTGCTGCATAAAATTATAAAGATGTCCAGAAGAGACAGTGTGTTTGTGAAAGTTTTCATTCCTGTAAAGTACAAATTACGTTTTAAGCCCTAACTCGTTACGTGCAAGTGATGCACTTTTCCAGATGAAGCTGTAGTTATTATAATAGAATGTCGCAGCATGGCTACCAACAAACATATACTTCTTCCCATCATCGAGAGGGAACTATGGACTTATACATTGAGACACTTACTGGAACAGCATTTGAGATGACAGTATCACCCTTTGATACTGTTATGTCCATAAAATCAAAGATTCAGAGAGTTGAAGGTAAGATACCTGCAGTCTGAATATTTGGGATTGCTACTTGTTTCTTTGTTATATGCTAATGTCATTTTGCATCCTGCTGCAGGTATCCCTGTATCACACCAACATCTCTTGTACAACCTTCAAGAATTAGATGATTCAGCTTGTCTCATAGATTATGCCATTCAAGATGGTGCAACACTGAAGTTAGTATTGTCCATGCGAGGTGGGCCCATTAGCACCCGACATCTTCCACCAGATCAAGAGCTTGCTTGGAAGAAATTAAGAGAGTTTGTTGAAAGTAATAGGTAATAAGCTTGCTGTGACAAAAGTGACCCTAAAAAGAAGTTTTGGCAAAGTTACATGATGTGTATCTGTTGGAGTTTGGAGATAATTTATATGGATGAAAATGGCAACATTTCACCATCCTTATTCTTCATTTCCTCTTTTTATTTTTATTCCATCCTTCCTTAGGTTGTAAGTTAATAGTTTCCCCACAGTTTTATGTTTAGTTATAACTTACAATGAACTATGTTAAAGGGAAATAAATCACTGCAGTTACTAATTCACATATTTTTCCAAGTCAGAAGTTCCCGCTTTTTGGCACACTAATTATGTCACTATGAATTTTATTTTCAGGGATGTGTTTGAATGTTTGCCTCCTGGATGCCGTGTAAGAGTTGTCTGTGAGAGTGATCAGGTCAACTTGTTCAGATTTGTTGAAAATGAAAATCAAGTCAACTTGTTCAGATTTATTGAAAATGAAGATGGAACATACTCTCCACTGTCAGAATCTTGGAGTGGCTCTTCCATTCGGTAATGATGTTTACTCAGACTTATGCTAAAAATATTTGACTATGAAACATACTTGATATCATACATACCATGCATTATGTTCAATAATATGGTCCTAATAAACAAACTTCTATGCACAACATTGCTTACATTAAATCGTGTACTAATTTTCACAGTGCTTAAAATTTGGTTTTAATAAATAGTGTTAAAAACATAGGTTTAGTCTTGCTACCCTGTACATTTACCCATATTTTAATTTCAGTCTTGCTAATGCTTTTGCTTTCATTGGCTCATCATTGACAAAATTTTAAGCAACTAAAAAAAAATTGTAGACATAAGGTGAGTATTTTGTGACTAACAGCGAGCACATGCTACCTTTCCCTTGAAGGTCTACGCAGTAACCTGTAACAGTACTGCTATGGATGATCAGATTGGCACACCAGTCTTAAATACACTAATGAGTGAATCTTTTATTTCATCATATACTAAAACAGCAGTTTATACGAAAAATCGGACAATGCAGACAGTGCAGTACAAGGTCGCATTATGTACAATATTCATTAGTTCTTTTGTAAACAGAAATTCTGCTGCCTAACCTGAGGACTTATTTTATTTGGTAGAAATAATATCGTCATACAGGTGTTGATTATTAATGAAATTTGAGTATGCTACTGTCTTTCTCCATGGTTATATTTCAAGTCTTGAATCAGTGTGTGATTTATTGATACTTGTGACTCACTCACTAGACACAATGGAAGTCACATGAATGGAAGATATCATAGTACATAGAAATGATACACAATTTGGATGCAAATTTTGAAATTTGGGTTTATTTTGACAGGAATCTGTTTGCTGAGGAGGAGTCAGAAGAAGCTGCAAGAAGACTCCAAGAAAACTCCGTTACCATGGGGAAAATGCAAGAACTTCAGACTAGGATGGAAAAATTATCTTTGCAGAAGAAGGCAAGATTGTAACCTTAAAGTATTTTAGCATGCCTTCATGTCCACATTTAATACATATTTAAATTAGGGCATTCTAGATGTAAGTTACAATTAATTCAGAGGTGTATTTGAATAATTTGTTAGATTTCAGTTTCTTTCCCCTACTGCCCAAAGCCAATGGTACAGAAGCTATGTGTACTTCCTATGACAGCAACAGTTGTGATAATGATACATTTTAGGTTACTTCGAAATTTGGTATACATTAAAGTAGATAGTACTTATTGCTGAAATTTTGGTGAACAGTAATTAGAAATGAAAAGTGAGTCACTTTAATCTAAAAGTTACATTACCAGTTTCTGTACAAAATCATTAATATGAATTTGATTAATCATCTAGTAGTATATCTTATTCATTTAGAGGACACGTGAAAACTGTAATTTTATTGACTTATTGTTCCATATTTAACCACGGTCTCTTTAATATAAGCCCACTGCATGAACAAATCTTACAGCATTCATCTTGCACCACTGTATATTTATCAACTCTTAATCTACATGGTCACTGCAACAAAAATTTGAAATTCTGTAGTAGCAAGTTAAAAAGCAATATACAGTTCATGCTTAATTCTCTTACCACTGTCAGCATTCCCTTCACAGGTTGGAAAAACAGTGGGTCCTGTCTAATTTCATAACATAGTTTTAGTTAGTGTTCTTTGTTTCTGTTTTGTTTTAGCTCACATATTATAAACTTGAAAAAATTTTGAAGGTCTTTCTTGATAAATAAACCCTCGCTACATACGTGGTCACAATGTATTGCAGAACCTTCATTCATTTCTGCTCTTTTCAACACATACTGTACGCACTCTGTGTACCCGTGCATAATACAAACAATACCTTCTGGGCCCTTTGTTTTATTGTAATGATCACTGGCCTCATGGGTAGTAATTTAATCAGAGACTTTTCACCTACACATCACCAGAGTTAACCATTACATCATGATACTTGGTTGGGTTAAAGTTTTTAATTGCTGAAATACAACATACAGGCATAATAACTTCTATACATTGGCTAACCACATATCTCAGCAATATGTTTCCACCATTTATAGCTGCTATAAAATACAGTAATCAGAATGAAAATAATATGTGTGTTTTGATGTTACAGCCAAAGAAACCAACTCCACGTGTTCTATCAGGTAAACGTCCCTTACTTCATAATCGAAGGGGAACGCCTCGACCCCAGCGCGGTCACAAATCAAAGTCCCAGGAGCACAATGAAGTTCCACAGATAAATGGTCAAAGTAATACGTTACAGCTTCCTCCCATCAGTAAGTCAGAAAATGTCATGTCCACCACTCCATATCAACAATGTTCCAGTGGTGGAATGTACCTGGCAACAAGTTCCCTTCTCCAAGCACAGAATCAGTTGCAAGCAAGGCGAAACAAAGGTCTGGAAACTAATCCATCAGTCAGTGGAAGTGAATATGGCAATAATTTAACAGTAACAGTTAATAAACATGCTCGAAGAAGATCACAACAGCACAGCTTACCGGCAATTGTTTCAACTTCTCGTCCTTTTTCCAACGTTAAGAAAATTAATGACAATACAGAAAATAGTGAACATCTCCTAGATATGAAACCAAGACAAAACAGTAACTATAGACAGGGGAGCAGTGTAACAAATGGTCATCATGGTCAAATGACAAAGAACTCTAGGAAAGACTTAAGTTTGAGGAGCAGTCAGGGAGTTTCGGTCGTATCAACACCAAACACTGCTAATGTAGAAGAATTCTCTGACTCACCAACGGGAAAGGAAGAACCGGAATTTTCATCCCCTCCAAATCCCATCATAGTTCCATCCAAAGAAGCAACCACATTCACAGTTTCACAGATCTGTCAGGAGCGAGTACGTACACCTGTTGGTAGTAGCCAAAACCGATACAGAGTGTCTCAATTAATTTTAGATGATGATCGACCCAGAACATCCCCAGATGAATTGACTGAGCAAGAGAAAGTTGCTCAGGAATTGTGTGCTATTGTGAGTAATACTAAGTGGCACAGACAGAAACAACAACAGAAAGTCCATTGGAGCAATTCTCAATCAGAATTGTTAGGTGATTTACCTGTAGGACAAAGAAAGAATGAAAGTAATCCAAAAGACTTTGTACAAGAGAAAAGGTCTAGAATTGACCTGACTCTTCCTCTTCAGTCATCGCTGATTGATGTGAGAATAAGATCTCCAAGGTATGGACGCAGAAGTATCATCTTGCCAGCTGCCAAAAATCAAAATGGGAAGCATGACAGATTAGAATGTGATGTAACTGCCATGCACCAGACAGAGCCAAATCTTGATGCTCATTCAGTGACAGACTCAAGACAACTGTCTTCCTCTGGTCACGGTAGATTGCTGCATCCAACTCTCAATACAGTGGGACAGTTGGGTCACAATACCCTATCCCTGTCCCAAGAAATGTCTCCAAAATCGTTGCCCCTTGTCTCCACCAAAAAACAAAGTACAGTCCGAAGCAGGTGCAGTGAGTGTAGAAAGAGACTGAATATTACCAATGTGTATACATGCCGCTGTGACAAACTTTTTTGTGCTGCCCATCGTTACTCGGAACTACATAACTGCACGTTTGACTATAAAACTGATGGTCGTAAAATACTGGAACGAACTAATCCACTAGTTACAGCACAGAAGTTGCCAAAAATTTAAGAAAATTACGTCATTGGCACTAAATTATGCAACTTTAGCAAAAATTGCTTTAATACATTTTTGCTTTAAATTTTTATCTTCATGTTTATATTTCATTGTAAAGTGATCAGTACTTAAGTTTTCATATTTAATTCTGCATTTCAGGTGCCCTTGTAAAGATAAGATGCTACACATCTACAAATAATTTCTAAAAAGTTATGAAAGTTGAGCTCATTGTTATTAAATGGTTTATAACTAGATGAGTAAGCAGGCAGTAATATAGTGTATAAAGGTAAATGGAGGGAAGTTTATGGATGGTAGCCAACTTCATATGGTACCACAAGGCTCTGGCTTCCGTGAAACACCTGAATGTGATATTATTTGTGTATTTTTTTCTTTTCGTTTTATAACCGCAATTTAATTTGTCCAATTTGTAGCTCACCACTACAACATTTTAGCCATGAATTTTCATGTGATTTCCTAATGCTTATGGTTTAAAAGTGCTTGTCTGACATAGAGTCATGGTTTAGGAAATGAATGTTTAACCTATGATTTCGTATGTTCACTTTAAGAAAGGCAAACATTTTGTATTTACTGTCTGTAAAAATTAAAGCTTTAAACAAATGAGACTTCAAAAATACATACTAAACATAATACTTCTGTTAGCATTGTTTAAGTGAACATTTGTGATGTTTCAGTATTAAGCTTTTAATAATTTAATCCACAGTGAGACACGAACTATCGCAATCCCTTGTCACTAACAACAAAATGAATGCCTGCCTTTGTATTATATAAAGAATTATCTTGGTTACACAGTATTATATGCCAATAAATACGAGATTTTTTCATTATGGTGCTTGCATCTGTATGAATTTATATATTTTTAGTGACACTCATTTCTGACATACCATAATCCCACATAATCCAGTCCTTTACAAAGGCATCAATTTGACATTTGAGTGAGGCATGGGTATAAACAGTAACATCCCAGATGAGGCCACAGTAAAAACCCTAAGAAATGTTACACAACACAGTAACAGCCTGAAAACAACACCCAGGCGTCTGTCTGCACAATGACATGGCATAAGATATACCAATCTCCAACACAGTTTGATGATCAACCCACAGAACTGTTACTACCTAATGAAACAAACAGCAGACTTACCACCACCAAACAACCCAAAACATAATACCAAGAACAGAGAATGAATTCATGCAATCATAAAATAATGTAATTAAACATAACATTATACAGGGAGCTAATTAGGTATTTATGTAATTAAGTGTAAAGTTTAAACAACAGAGCATATAATGTACATGCAAGTTTGTACATACTTGAATCAACTTAAACCACGAAAAAATACTATTAAAAATCCATATATATATATATATATATATGAGAATATCTTTGTATATGAACTAGCAGGGGAACATACACAGTCAAAAATTTCTACAGTGGCCATGAATACAGTAACAATATCCCTTCAGTCAGTACAAGTATGCATTTACAGCTGTGGATGCCAGTCTCACGGGAGCTCTGCTGTGTATTTCCCATCTTAAAGTTTGCACTGAAGCATATCTTCATGTGAAGCCTTAAAAACATTGTGGGATGATCTATTGGCTTCTTGGAAGTCCTTCCTTGTATCTATGATGCTTTTAAACGAAGTTACTCTTGGTTTTGTCCTGTCATGTTCTGACATCTTTCATGACCGTATGGAACTGGTTCCATCGTTATGTGTACCTCATGACAAATTCATGCTTCTTCCACAGAACAGAACTGCTCTGTTGCTGTTACAGTACTAAATGTGACATCCCAGAAAAGCATGCCATGCACAGAAGGTTCCAAATGGTAAATCTTGTCACTGAACACAGCTGGCTAACATACAATTTTGCCACAAATTTGAGAAATGGCAAAGGAAATATTTCAGATGGTGAACAGCGAGCAACGACTGTCCTGTTCTAAAGTATTTCAGTGGCATCACAGTTTTTTATTTATTTAAAATATACACTGGTGTAACATAGAACAGAAGCAGGAGAAGCATTTTATACACAGTTACATGGTGTGAAGCAGTCATATAGTTAAACTTTGTTGAATAGTTGTATAAGTGTGCTGAATCTTGATATACAGTACCTTCCAAGCAGCCTACATACTTAATGAAAATTAGGGCTAACTTTTGTAAAGTCCATGATACACACTATCTTGGAAGCAACCTTGAAATAATTATCGCTTAGTACGTAGGATGCTTCCAAGATACTGTGTATCAAGATTCAGCACACTTATACAACTGTTCTACAAAGAAATGTCTACATTTAAACTTTTTGACTCTTTTTCACCATGTCAGCTGTGTATAAAGTAGCTAATTTGGTTTTTTTTATGTGGATTGCTTTCATATGATTCCCTGATGATGGTCCCTTGTGGATCAAAGCATGTAGGAATATTCAGTGTGATATTATAATATACATATTTGAAGAACAGTTGTGTGCATTTTATTGGTTTCGTGCCATGATTTAAAACAGAAGTTACTGCTAACTTGTTGGGTCTGAGGTTCTCACACTGAGATGTGAGTGCAGAAAGGTAACTACATACAACACTTCATGGCATCACATCCTGGAAAACTTAGTACTAGCTTATTTGCTGACACTAATTTTTCCTTAATCTTTCTTTTAAAAAGTGGATCTTTAATATTCTTTCCTTTATTTCCAGTTCATGAAGTTCTGCCTCAGATCTTTGGTTTGAAATTGCTTTTCCCGCAGCTCATGGTCAGTTTGCCTCATTTCTTCTTGTAACTCTCGTTCAGTTTGAAGCGTTTCTTGCCAAAACACACGTTAAGTTTGCATTTTTTCTGCTTCATTCTCAGTTCATGAAGTTCACAGGCAGTGAAATTTCCTCCATGTTTTTGTAAACATGCTGCAGCTGCAGCTGTTAAACTATAGGTACTACAATAGTCTTTGGATTCAATCTGAATCCTCATGCCCAGTTTCATATAAGTTACATGCATATACACTTTAAATCCTTGATTTCAGTATAAGTCCTTCCTCTAAGTGTTAGCTGGTATATCCCATGATACTAACATGGAAAACAACCATAAAAATGAAGCTTACCCATTTCATATTTTCCACCATAGGCCTAATACAGACACTCAAATGCACTGCTCTGTACTTTTTGTCAACATCTATAGTATAAGCTGTTTGTACAGCAACTGCAAGTATTGCAGTAGAGTTTTGAAAATGATTCAAATCCTCAATCTCACAATTACATGAATACTTAATCTGTTATTCTGCTTTTAAAGTTCCAGCTACAGTATACTGTAATACTGCCCAGCAACTCAGCCACATCCATGGCATGGAACAGGAAATTCTGCTTGTTATCAAATATTATTACAGTTCTCAAATAATCTACACTACCTCTAAATTACAATGGAGTGTTCTGTGATGACCAGCTGTGACAGTACAGAATGAAGTCCCGTTTCAAAGACTGACAATGAATAAGGAGAGAGTTCCTGTTATGGCAATGAATTCCATATTAAAGACTGATCATTCAAAAGTTACCATGAAAACTTCAAATTTTATATACCTCTAAAACTACCCATATTATATTTTCAGCACAGTGAACAGTAAATAACTAAATATGCATTCCAAATCCCACTGGCAAAAAAAAAGTGATTCTAATTCAAGAGGTCATGAACACATGTAGGATGATTCATACAGAAAAATCCAACAAGATGCAACAGTGTACCAAAATTTATTATTCCATATTTATATGAAGCTCAACATATTTCGGGCGATACACCGCCCATCATCAGGAGCCTAAAACTGCACTAGCAGCCTCTGGTTTTGCATACGTGGAAGGTTGTCAGATGTGGTTGCTGGACGCTGTCAACATCCAGCAACCACACGTCTAACAACCTTCCACGTATGCAAAACCAGAGGCTGCTAGTGCAGTTTTAGGCTCCTGATGATGGGCGGTGTATCGCCCGAAATATGTTGAGCTTCATATAAATATGGAATAATAAATTTTGATACAATGTTGCATCTTGGTGGGTTTTTCTGTATGAATTGTACTATGATGCACAGATCCACGAACATCAAACACGTAGTATGCATACTGCTCTAACTTACTGGTCTGTCGCCTCTGAGGTTGTGGAATGGAAGACTTTTTTGGTTCTTGCTGACATTGTTGCTGCTCTGGTGGTCTTTTCTGCTTCTGAAAATCCTCCTGCTCAAGCTGGCCCTCCTCATGTAAGAGGTCTTTCTGGGGCTCTTCTTTAATACAAACACTGGCTGTTTCAGGAGCATAAGGATATCAGAATTTAGAGGTCATAACAATAGAAAACTCATAGTCTGATATGAAGTAAACTTACTGGGGAACTCAATTCAAAACCTTCACAAGGTACTGTATAAGTTCATGCTCACCAAATCCCACCACATTCATCACTACATTGCCCAGAACAAAATTTTTTGAACTGAATTAACTACTCCAATTGAAATTCACATGGGGTAAAAATGAGTCAAGCATTTCTATAAATGGATCTGGCTGTGCACAAGATTGTATGCCATCTGTTGTTTGTAGTGCTTCATTAACCTCTCCTTTCTGGCCCTCTGCTTCAAATTTCACCAACACTTTTTTAACTATCAACTGCTCCTCAGTATAGTATTTGCTCTCGAGCAATATTCTCTACTATCTCTGTGGGGGGAAACTTCATTTTCTTCTCTTCCATACTTCTTTTATGCAATCTCATCTCTAAAATACCTAACCTCAAACTAAATTACAAGAATTTCGACTACATACATCGGATTGAACACATGTACGTGAGTGAACGCGACCATGAACACTAAATTCCCAGACACTCCTACAGAAACACTAAGCACTGATTATACCTTACACGCAGCATCCGGTATATATACAGAGAACAAACCACACACATGACTAGTACAGCTGAGCTCACTTCCTTATGTATGTCTTGTAACAAAAGGAAAGTAATGGAGAAGGCGCTTCCTTATCTTCTATTATCGTAGTCACCTTGCTTTGCTAGCAATAGTAACTTTCCAGAGGCACTGCACTTAGATTCAAGCAATGACAATAGCTGATCGACAAGTCGCAACAGCCACGATATGCCAGCATTAGAAAAACTTTTTATGTGGATATGACGCAGTGGCGATTGGCATATTATCGACGTTTCGGGAGATGCAAACTCCTCTGACACATTAGTACCTATAAATTAAATCATATCCTATGCAACTGGAATGTTAATACACACCGCTGCAAAAATTACGTCACATAAAAATATTTACACGTGACCAAGTGCCGTTTCATAAAGACTTTGTCTAATGTTGAAGTCAAGCTTCCATGACCTCAGTGCTGGGACACAAGTGACACCATACGCTAGGTGGCTACTGGTCTAGCTGGACACTCCAGTACAAATATTTCGGACGAAATATGAAGCTCCGAACTATGCGCCTTCCTCCAGTGTCCTCACTTCCTCCCTCTTAGACCCAAACGTCTTCCTCAGCACCCTATTCCCAAACACTGTCAGTCTATGTTCTTCTCTTAACCTTTTAACCCTTAGGCTACTAATGTCATATATATATATATATATGGAGCACCTATTCTTGATGTTTCTAGATCACACACGACGACGCACCACAGTCGGTAGGACTCCTCTGGACGAGTGATCAGCTCGTCGCAGAGACCTCTACCT
>Ga0268261_10001186_pt1 | contig 17538 bp, 18 predicted proteins | sample TergutNc150P1_FD_190353 | JGI IMG/M metagenome (GOLD analysis project Ga0268261, IMG submission 190353) | Nasutitermes corniger P1 segment gut microbial community from laboratory colony in Florida, USA - Nc150 P1 (SPAdes) (version 2) | ecosystem: Host-associated > Arthropoda: Insects >...
TTTGTTTACATCCGCCTACCATGACAAATTTAACTGTTAGGTTTCAAAATAATAATAAGTAAAAGTTAGGTTTAAATTTACCGCGCGTGTCCGCCATTTTGTCACAAATTCAAAATGGCACCTGTGTTTACCATAACAAGTTAAAGTTAGGTTGAACATGGCGCCACACTCTCTTCCTCATTGTTTACATAAAATCGCTTAGGGCTGTATACATCACGTGACAATAACAAGTTAAAGTTAGATTTACAGGGAAGGTCATTCACCCCTCCGCCATTTTTGTTGACATCACGTGATCGCCTAAAGTCCTAAAAAGGGGTGAGGAAAGTTAGGTTTGTAAATAATAAGTTAAAGTTAGGTTAAGCACAGCGTCACATTATCTACCTCATTGTTTACATAACATCGCCTGGAGCTGTTTAATCACGTGACAATAACAACGTTTCAAAATAATAAGTTAAAGTTAGGTTTAGAGGGAAGGTCATTCACCCCTCCGCCATCTTTGTTGACATCGCATCGCCTAGGGGTGTTTACATCACGTGACAATACCGTTTCAAAATAATAAGTCAAAGTTAGGTTTAGAGGGAAGGTCATTTACCTCTCCTCAATCTTTGTTGACATCACGTGATCGCCTAAAAGCTTAAAGAAGGGTGGGGAGAGTTAAGTTTGTAAATAATAACAAGTTAAAGTTAGATTTATCCCAGACGCCATACTGTCTGGGGGCAATGTTTGCCGCTTGAGGGGTAGAGGAGGTAGGCGAAGGTTAGGTTTGGTTGCGTGTTACGTCACTCGAGGGAACTCAAGGTTAGTTTATGCCTGGCGCCATACTGTCTGCTATTCCAGTTGCCATACCTACACCCTTACTACTTATTTCTCTTAGTATGCGCTATTTGTGTTGCAATAAACGTCCGGATATTTGCAATATTGTTACTAAATATTCTGGCTAATGGCAGTTCATATGATTACAACATGCAAGAATTTATGTAGACAATAAGCAACAAGCCATACATTGTACATATAACGTAATATTTTGGCGCGTTCTTGTAACCACTGTTGCAGTGGAAGAGCAAAAATTATTACGTGTGCTGAGTGTGTGTCTGTAGCCTTAGTTATGTAGCTTACAAAGCGCATGCACCGTATTATATCGTCATACGTGGCCTGTCTGTGTCTACCATATTTTTCCACATTATCTCATAACCGGCTCGACTTTCTGAAAAAAAGTGTTGAACATAATTTTGTGTTTTGATAGTCTGCATGACGTTTGGGGGAATATTTCATATTCTAAGAATTCACCAATTTGTCGTGAATATAAAAATGTCTGCTATAAATTACCCGTTATTCTTTCGAGATTTTAATGAAACTCGAATATTGTCGACGAGTTTTCGAAAAATATTCAAATATAATATAATATAAAAATCCTTTCAGTTGTGCCGAATTTTTCCGTGCAGACGGAGAGACAGACATGACGAAGCTAATCGCTTTTCGCAATTTTACGACACCACCTAAGAAGGTTTACTTAAAGTGGCCTGTGATTGTATACCTACGGTATAGTTCTTTGTGTCTGATTGGTTTTTGCAACAGCAATTTCAGTAATTTTTTCGGCGCGCCTCCCTAAACTTTGCAACAAAATTTCGGTAAATACAGTTTGCTGCAGTGCCAATTCCCTGTATCGCACAATTACCCAGGTGCTGATAAGTCTTTAGCCCGACAAGGATGGAAACAAGCTGCAACGACCAAACTCTAACTTTTGCAAGCCACTCAAAAAAATCAGAAGTTCGTCCGTCCAACCAGGTCTCCGCTGCAGCAATGACCTCCGCGTCGGACGAAAAATGGCGACTTTTCAATTTGTTTTCAGTCGGGTCGGGCTAAGGACTTATCAGCACCCCTATAAATTTTGTTTTAAAAACGGAATAGTAATTTAAAACAATTTTTGGGATTTAAAATTCGTGGTTGGAGCAGGTTTGCACGCAGCGCCTGAAAACACTGTGCGGAGTACGCTGTGGGAGACACTGATGTGACAGACGGCGGACTGTGGCCAGCAGGACGGTATCCGCTCCCGCCTTGGCCGATAGTACATATTAGTTCATGTGGTATAACCTTATTAGACGTCAGGTAACTGTTTCTTTTAATGGCTTTGTTTACGTAGCTTATTGACGGTTTAAAAAGTTACAGTGTCATGACTGTAGGACTACAGGTAAGGAGATGGAAGGACGCGGAACGCAGCGGTCCTGGTTGTTTTAATCTATCTTGCTCTATGCAACGAAAGTCCTGCCATTTAATGTCTCTAAACCGAGATCAGAACCTCGGACCTTGCGAAAGGACCGATGGCGTGCGCGCTCTTGTACCGCGATATGTCCATTCGTACGGCAAGAGATGTGTAGGGTGACAGTCCGTCCGTGTGACTGACACTCCAGCTGAATAAAAGAATATGAAATGTGTGATAGGAAGTGGGTACTGACGGTGTATTTAGAAGTTAATATCAGGCTGATGAAGCTACAGGAGAATTTGCGGTGCCACCTAAGCAAAGTACATAACTTCACTGTGGCAGCGTTTTTGCTCCAAATGAAATCAGTGTTGTTACTTCATTTGACAGCATCGCGCCTCTATGAAGCAACGCCAAAAGACTCGTTTCCAAATATTGTAATGGCCTCTCCCCAAATCTTCAGTCAAATCTTTACCACTAATTCAGCTTTCTCCTCTTTTTTTTTCTCCAGATCTTTCTGGGTCTTCCTGTTTTTCATTGTCCTTCGAGGTTCCAATTCAAAGCCTGTTCCTCTATGGCAGAGGAATCCTTCTTCAGTATATGTCCAACCCACTTTCAATTCCGCAGGTTGACTGGCATTGTCACTAGTTGTTTTGTGTGTGTCCACAGTTCTTCATTTTCAGATAACGTTAGGTTAAAAGTAAAGTGCACCCTTGTACAGTCACTGAAGCTCTGTACAGACCGTACGGCCAATAGGGGAGCAGAGGTATAGTTCTACTCTTTCATGACCAACGGCACTAGAAGGGGGTGAGGGGTCAGCGTCACGCCCCGGCCGCTCTTTACCCCCTGGAAAGACCGGGTACTCATTGTACCGGAGGAGGGGTTATTCCCAGGGCCGGTTTGGACGGGTGCGGAAAATCTCGCCCCACCGGGATTCGATCCCCGGGCCGTCCAGCCCGTAGCCAGTCGCTATACCGACTGAGCTACCCGGCCCATTTACGTTAGGTTAGTAGTCCTTAAAATTTTCCTAAGACACCTGTACATAAATGTATTTCCAATTGTTTGGTAAAATAAATTCCTTATGTAGAACAGGAAGTTTCGTCGTTGTCCTAATGACAGCTGAATACTGGGCCCATGCCTAGTCGTTTGAGTCCAGTTCATACGTTTGTCCCGCTCAAAATTTGGTTAGTACAGTGATCGCTTGTCCACAGCGGGCTTAGCGCGTTGAGCAAAATTGTGTGCGCAAAGGTCTAATGGGAGAATTAGGGTTACGTGAAACCAGACGTTTAAGTTTCCCCTGTCGTTTCAAATACACACATTTTTGGACATGAAAATCCACACATTTCTTGGATAGGTGATGCTACCAACTGCCGGGGTGGGTGGGTGAGTAATCGCCTGCGTTTACCCCGTGTATTTAAATTTTCAACGTTTGCCAAAAAATTTTCTCATATTCGTGATTTATTTTCAGCCGCGTGTAGACAAAACTGTTGGGTGGGGTGTGTTAGTGCATTGTTAACTCCTGTACACCCACTTCTCTAAAACGGTTTCTATCTTCCAGGTTTTTCTGAACCTTTTTTTATATATTTATTTACTTTCCCCCTTGCTTTCTGCTTGCCCCATCAAGTCAACTTCTGTTCAGGTAAACACTATTACGATTACTTTTATCCAATCCCGCATTCTTTATAGTATATGTTCGTCTTTATTGTGCTGAAGTGAGTGAAAGAACATCCACAAACATTTCACTGCAATGCATTACTTATGGTTTGTTTGAGTTGCTGGCTGCATGGCAGAGTTCGTAGCATCGAACAATTGAATGAAATGTGTATGAAGAACAGGAAAGGGTTCTTAAGAAGCGCGTTTGCCTTCACTTGATGTGCTGTTCCGGAATTTACTGGACGTCAAACGAAGGTCAGTTTTCCGTGTCCACGCCATGAAGGCGTATAGAGGAAGTAGAGGTATAGTTACACTCATTCCTTAACTCGGCACTAGGTGGAGGTGAGTGGCAAACTTCGCAGACCGCCCACTTTACCCCCGAGGAAATGGCCTCCCTAACAACTGAACAGGAGAAAGATTTGTGGACCTCAGAAACGCTCTGGGCTTTGGAAAAAAGAAAAATCTCTACCCAACCGACTGAGGAATACCACGATGCAACCTTTGTATGCCCTATGTTCTAGCCGAGATTTGAACCGGGCACCTCTCCGAATACAAGTCAGAAGCTTTGCTGTTCAAAGTAAATTTCTCTGTCATAATCAAAGAAAAATCCAAGTCAACGTTTTGTGTAACTGCATTTCTTTATCCTTTGAGGTCCGTTGCGTACCATGCATACAGCCAGGCTCGACTTTCATGGATCAAATTTTTCCCCCACACAGTGTGTTTATTTTCTGCATGATACCGAAACAACAGCGATTATGTTCATATACATTATTTTTAAATGTTCTCTGACAAATGTTAATATTATTTGTCGTCTGTGATAAATGAGTTATTGTGGAGCACTAGTTTAACGTTACTGACTGCTGAAGTGTCTGGACAAAAGTCTGTCCCGGCGCCACATTTTCCAACACAAATCTCACATCGACCGGTGTGACTGAACCAGGGCCTCCGCAGTGAGAAGCCGCCGACAAACCGGCTGAGTTTTGTCCCCGTCATATACAGTATTAACTGGATAATCTTTGTTGTGGAATAGCAGTGTGTATTGTACACCAGGAGATTTATTTTAAGAGCGCAGGCAATATTAGCCTGCCTGTAACTGGGAAAGATTTGATTCGACCCCGGTAAACTCGTATGAGATTTGTCGGGGACACAGTGGCCCTGGGACAAGTTTATTCTCTGAGTATTTCGATATTTCCCTGTCAGTATTACTCCATCTGTTGTCTATACCCATCTTCAGCCACACGGACAAAGAGGCGAATCTTGGGAACGTGTATGGAAGTAATGATCTTCGGAATGTCGGACAGACAATTATATTCAAATCTGACTGTTACTGGATGTGCAACAGATACCTTACGAATTTTGATATTCATGGATCCGTGCATCGTAATATGACTCAGTAGAAATACCAACAAGATACAGCTTGTAATAGAATTTATTATACCAAATTTTATTGAAGACTCAACATGTTTCGAGTGGCACACCGCTCATCATCATGAGCTCTAAAACTCTAAATGCAGTCTCTGGTTTATATACCCATGTGGTGACCGGCCGTTGTCAAGGCTGAATGGGACAACGGCCGATCAACACATGGGTGTATAAACCAGAGGCTGCATATACAGTTTAGAGCTCCTGATGATGAGCGGTTTGACCCTCGAAACTTGTTGAGCCTTCAATAAACTTTGAAAAATAATAGCTATTACAAGCTGCATGTTGTTGGTATTTCTACTTAGTCATTTCTTCCGAAGTTCCAAAGACGTGAGAAAAATATCAACAGTAATTTTTTAATCTTGTTACCCTCTGCTCTTCTCTGTCAAACCTCATCCGAAGAACAGACACAAACATCTAGGTTAAACAGACTTTAAAAAGGTAAAGGTTAAGGTAAAGTACACCCTGTAACTCGCTGCAAAAGCAAAGAGGGGGAGTAGAGGTACAGATCTTCGCTATCTTTAACTTCGGCGCTAGATCGTGGTGGATAATTAACGCCATGCTCCAGCCGCTTTACCCCCCGGGAATGACCCGCTACTCATTATTTAGGAGGCTGGATGGGCCCTAGGGCCGGTGTAGACGGGTGCGGAAAATCCGCCCCTAACGGGAATCGATACCCGGACTGCCCAACCCTTAGCGAGTCGCGAGCAGATTGTACGTTTTAAAAATAAAGCATTTGCACATGGAGGGACTGCTGCTACGTTTCGCATACCTGAAGGCTGAAGTATTGGCTGGAAGTGCTGTGACAAGCCAAATCGATCATGACTTTTTGTGGGGTTCCTCGGTTCTAGTAAATGCTGAGTTGGAACTTAATTTCGCGTTGCTCTGCTTGTCTCTCATGCAGCCCTCCCAAAAGCATCTTCAAAATTTCCGCCCAAACAAAGTCCTCTCTACGTTATTAAAATTTCGTCATAGTGCAGCCCTCCAAGTGAAAATCCACAATTTATCAAACTTCGTACTTCAGCCCCACTGCCCAGCTGGTTTTCCTTGCTTTATGCTCCAACAGTTCACTGCTGGTCACATTTACCTTTTTACTCCCCAACGCACTGTCATGCCTTCAGGCTGCCTGCACCAGAAAGGCGAGAGGGAATCTTCAGTGCCGTAAAATTTTATATTTTCGTCCAGTAATGAAAGTAACGTCTCTCACAACACCCACATATGTTTTGTCTCGTGCTTCGAAGTGATTGAAGGTCATGGCCTCTCCTTACAGGGCTTCGCGATCACACTAATTGGACACACCACAATCGGTAGGACTCCACTGGATGAGTGATCAACCTGATGCAGAGATCTCTACCTGATAAAATACAACAGTCACAAGAGACACATCTATGCCCTCGAGGGATTCGAACCCCCAGTCTCAGCAAGCGAGATGCCGCAGACCCATGACTTAGACCGCGCAGCCACCGGAATAGGCTAACCCACATATTATTATTATTATTATTATTATTAAACGATCACGGGTTTAAATTGTCTGCAGATTTATTTTACGCCCATGCTTTTCCTTCCTTTTCTTAGTAGTAAAGTTGTCATTTTAGCACGGTCATTAACCCTGTAACGTCACACGTAAGCAAACGTAACCCTCCCCTCCCTCCCCTGCCACCAGGCGGTCACGTGATGTAAACAATGTCCCAGACAGCTAGGCGCCGGGATAAACATGATTTTAACTTATTATTTTGAAACCTAACCCTTCCCTCCCACCGCCAGACGGTCACGTGTTATAAACAATGAGGCAGACAGTTTGGCGCCGGGCTAAACCTAACTTTAACTTCTTATTATTTTGAAACAACATTCCCTCCCTCCCGCACGGGGTCACGTGATGTAATAAATTATGGCGGCGGAGTTGATGACCTTTATGCTTAACCTAACTTTAAGTTGTTATTATTTTGAAAGATAACATTGACCATGTTATGGTTACCTGATGTGAACAAAGTCTCAAACAGCTTGGCGCCACCGCCATTTTGAATTTGAAGTAAAATGGGGGATATAGCGGCAATTTTAAACCTAACTTTAACTTGTTACTTTTTTTAAACTTTGTTATGATCACATGGTGTAAACAAATGCGCAATTTTGAATTTTTGGCAACATGGTGGCCATGCGCCTGATTTTTAAATTGTTACTAATTTAAACATTTGCTATTTTAATAAGACCGCCATCTTACAATAAGGCTACAACTTTATACGACATTAGAATCAGTTGGCTGAAGCGATAAGATGTCAGACTCATGATTGAAACATTCTAGGTTCGAATCCTGCTGATTTAACCATCTCTTTTTTGAGGAACCTATCCCATGATATAAGGGAAAATAAGGAAACAATTTTATGTTCTACAAATAGATGCAATTCACATTTATTTTGCTTGTGCAATTTCACAAATGAAGTTGCTGCTGTGTTTAGTGCACACAGAATATTTAAAACATAATTGGTTTGACACTCGCAATTTTTACTTATAGCGACTGCGCGGTAAACTCCCTAACTTATTAACACAAAGTAATTTTAAATTTGCAGGGTCGGTTTAATACATAATTTACATTGGCGCTGATTGTTCCACAACTAATTGTGAGAACGATTACTACTGAAGAGTATTCCGGTGGGAAATATGTCTGTCGGAGGATGTCGGGAACAGAACTTGGTGTACAATTTACAGTCGGCTAAAAGCCTATGTATATCTAAGTCCAAAACAAGCATCAAATCTGCACTCATATTTTGATGTTAACACGCCATTTTTAATATATGTTAAACGTTTTTTGATACACACAACACCGTAAGCTAGAGACGATAAGCGCCTTCCTCTTAACACACCATGGGCAAATATTAGTTCTGACGGGAGCCGTCCATGTATTAGTCTTGCTTCAAAGGATATTAGAACTGAGTCAGACCACATATTAACAGAAAATGGTGTTTAGCAAGTAACTTAAAAGTCCACTGTTTTACTGCAATACATTTTTAATATATTTTGCGTAATTTATGTTTATCGCACAGCACATAGGAATTGATTTATTTTACTGTGTTCAGGTTTCGAGCTACATAAATTGGGTAGAGCCCATATGAACCAGAGTATACAATCACTATTAATGATCGTAACAGTATCATTCACGAACCAAAACCACTTTGTATTCGGAACTTGAAATGTATCGTAACAAATGTCTTGCCCTACCATAGTATTCAAGTCCTCACAAGTTGTCCAATGCTTCAGTTTGGTAGAAATGAAAAATCAGAGAAATCTATAAAATCCATTATGCGTAGCACTGGACACTACTAACCACACCGAGACTTGTTAGTAATCTGCGAGAGCGGACAGGTTAGAATATGCACACATTCACCGAGCAAGCTGAGGTTTGTTGTTGGTAAACTGTGTAAGCGAATCAATCGTTTACCAGAGGGTAAGCAGTTAGAACATGCACACACACTTATTCTGCATCACTGTGTATGAGGAGCACTATGTAATACGAATGTAGGGAATTTTTACGTGTTGTGTGTAAAGTCAGAACTCCAAATAGCATGTTGTTCCTAGCAGGAGTCAGTTTCTTTCCAATCCTTCGAAGTGATTCCACAATGAAAACATGTAGTAGAATCATGTTTACCTGTAACAAAAAAACAGTTTTATATTAGTTGGTTGCGGAGAAAATAATAGCTATTTTTAATAAACCATCTTCTAATTATAATGTAACTCACCTGTAAAAAACAAACCAGGGCAACTTAAAATTTCAGGCTGTTGTTTAGAAGCGGTAGTCCAACTTGTAAAAGACTGCATTCAGGCTCGATATGATGAAAAATACGGATACATAGGTCAATCCCACTATAATGCATTATTCTGTCTAAATTTTGTAGCTGCAAAAGACAATAAATATCGCTGTAGTGTTATAATTGCACATAGGAGGAAATAAATAAATAAAAGTAAATATATACTTACAACGCTCTGGACGCGAAGTTTTTAGTATATACTCCATACAAGGCGCGCACACGTAATAGCTGCTGCTAGGCTGTGGTTGAGATGTTTCAGACGAAGGAGGAATGTTTTCTACATACAACCCATTAACAAACTCGCAAGAGGGACTCCAACGCTGATGGTCCTTAAATGCATCATATCCTTTAACCCAATGCCCGAATTCCACTCGACTAAACGCACAACGAACCACATCACCCCTGTTTGCGAAGAAATATTCAGCAGCTGGCAGATGATTCACATCAATGAAGAGCGCACGCCAATATTTAAATGCTTTACGGCGATCAGCATCACTTTTCAAGTTTAAACGCTGTAGGTTTATACTGCTTGGTGGCGACGGTAGCGGAGGCACGTATACAAGTTCGTTAGTTGAGTTAACCCTGCTAACGTGGAAAATAAGGTGAGTTCCTAATAATGCCAGCAAATTGCATATGGAATTTAATTCGGCGTTTAAAGGGTTAAACTCCGTGCACATTGCTGAAGAGCCGACTAGCAACTGAGCGAGTGACGAGCCATAACCTGCTTACACGAGTGCACTATACTGACCCCTCAGGCCAAACTCTTTAGGTAAATGGAAATAGTTTGTTGATCCCCAAGACAAACACATTAGCGTAACAGGCATAGTTTGTTGACCCCTGAAGCCGAAGTGATTAGTCTAATGGTTTGTTTACCCCTTTTAGACGTGTCTGAACATGTTGGTGCCAACAGGAATGTAAGTTAGATAAAATCAGATAACGGTTCTAGCAAAAAACATTATGGGGATATAGAAGATAACATTCAGGTGACGATTCTAGGAAAAAGCCATTAAGGGGATGGTTAAGATAACAATCGGGTGACATTTTAAATTCCATTAAGAAGACAAACTAGTCGTAACAGTTCCGGAGGGTAGTACTACATATTGAGGCATTTTCACTCTACTGGAATATTCTGCATCTTGTCTTGGGAACGTACGGAACTTTTCTACGCTACGCGAGTATATACTCGTATTTACCAGCGCTACTTGTACCAGCAATAGCTACACCTACGGCAATCACCAGTTACAACTGTGCTAACTACGACTGTTGCAGCCAACATCCAACATCATTTATTTTTACAATAGCTACACCTGCAGCCACAATCGGCTACAGCTGTATTAACTACTACTGTTGCAAACTGCAATGACTATGTCAGAGACAAGAGGACAACAACCCTTTATGATTTTGGATGAGACCTCTAAATCTTTTCCAAAATTTAACGCGAACGGGCACAGTTTGCTTATACAGTTTAAATCTCTGTGTAAGGAGCAACAACCTACAGTATATGTCAAGGAATGCATTACTGCATTGACAAATTACCTAGTAGACAAAGTGCCGGGTAGAGATTTGGTGGGTCTGAGAATGCGCAATACATAGAGTGTGCGGGATAAGGTGGTTGGCATTAGTTTGGGACGCCGTGACCAATTTAAACCTGATATGGTCTTTACTTCGAAAAGCGTAAAGAGGAATGCTAGGTTTGCTCTGACTGACCGTCTGGAAGTGAATTTAGACCACGTTTGGATGCCTGCTGGTAACGGCCGAGAATAGACGAAAGGACGGTCTTTGGATTTTTGAGTGTTATAAAGAGAAATATTGTCGTTGTGAAGGCAGCATTTCTATGTTTGGCTCATGCACTAATAATTGCTATGGCTCGGGTAAATGGTGACCCAAAGTAAGCATCATATATAAGTGGTAGGTGTTTGAAAGAACCTGTTGAAGAACTCTTGAATGCTTCCGGTGTGGATTTATCTAATGGCGAGAGTCTTGAAGAAGTTTAGCCGTTTCAAGAGTGCCTTTCGGATTACAAAATTATTGCGTTTGATGGTTTGTACCAGATAGGGTCATGTTTAGTGGAAATTCCTTTTCGGCTAAGAAATTGTACCGCCTATACGATCAGGACTCTGGGCACTATAATGTAATTAGCAAACTTAAGGGTGCAATTGCGAAAAGATACATATGTAACGGCTGTGACACGTTATACGATAAAACACAAGTGTGACAAAGTTTGCTCCCTGTGTACTGCTACGCCACCCTGTACTAAAGATAAGTCCAAGTATTGTGTTACATTAACAATTGGTTTCTCAGTGAGAAGTGTTTCCAGAATCATCTAATTCTCAAAGTGAAAGGCGAGCTATTCTTAAGTGAATACAAGTATGCCGGAATTGTTCTAATTTAATTTCATCAGATTCGAAATACGAATGCTCGAAGAAAGTTTGCAATTATTGTAATAAGAAACAACCTTTAGGCCATTTATGCTACGAGGCTCCATTGAAAACTAGCAAGCTATCAAACAAATATTTGTACGTTTTCTTCAATACGGAGTGCACACAATACCTTGAAAAGCGTGATGGGTCTTTTGAGCAAGTTCCAAACTCCATATGTGCTCAGCAGATGTGTTGTAAAGGTGAAGCCGTGGAAGATGCTAATGTCGATTGCGAACAGTGTGGAAAGTGTGTGCGCTAGCCCTGGCAAGACCCCATTGGCAAATTTATCGATTTTCTCTGGTTGTCTAGATCATTCGCTTACAAGTTTTATGTAATTTCACACAACTCTCGTGGCTAAGACGCACAGCTTCTTCATAGAATGTTTGTGGAACTTAGATGAGAACCGAAACTGATAAAGGACGGTAGTAAATATCTTAGTATGATTGTGGAAAATCTTCGTGTTCTGGATTCGCTGAATTATTTGCCTATGAGTCTAAAAAGCAAGCCTAAATCATTCGACCTGACATGGAAGAAGGGGTACTACCCCCACTTCTTCAACACGGCCAGCAATCTGAATTATATGGGCTCCTATCCCAAACACGAATTTTACGGGGCGGACTTTATGTCCGTTGATAAGCGCGTCCAATTTTTTGAGTGGCACGAGGAAAAAAGTTATTTTGTTATAAGGAAGAACAGCTGGCCTACTGCAGGGATGGCGTGAATGTATTGAGACAGCAATGCTGTGCGTTTCGAAATTTGTTTTTGAAATTGGTTAAGATGGATCCCTCTCAGAAGGCTATTACATTATCGTCCATTTGCAATAAGGTATTCCGAAATATGTTCCTGAAATCAGACTGTAGGTATTATCCCGAGAGCGGGTTACCGTATGGGGGATCGTTAGTCTGTTGAGGGTCTTCAATGGCTGGCCTATATGGGGCGGACTCGAAACATTATTCAAACCTGTAATGGGCGGAAACTTCATTTGCCAGAGTTACCAAACGTGACAGTTCAGGGGTATTATCAAGAGACGAATGATGTCTTTGAGTATTTAGGTTGTTTAGGCATGGGTGTCTGCATGCCCAATCGACATAAGCCCATTGGTAGCATTGATGAGACACTGCAGCACAGGTATGAGAAAACAATGGCGAGGTTGCAAAAAATCAAATAGGCTGTTATCAATGTTGTTTCGATCAGGGGGTGCGAGTTCAGAAAACTGTTGCGTGACACACCTGGCCTTTAAAACGAACTTTGTTTGTACCCCTAAGCCAAGAACTCTCCTATTCATGTAATTTAATGCCTTGTACGGGGGTAGAACCGAGGCTACTAAAACATTACTAATTCAAGGAGGGGGAAAAGTTCCAGTATGTGGGTGTCATCAATCTGTACCCCTACATTTGTAAATATGGTAAATATTCTGTGGGCCACCGGAAAGCGTACGTGGGTGCAGACTGCCCCCCTGAATGTTTGGATAGGAAGGGTGTTATCAGATGTAAGTTTATACCTCCTAGGAAAATGTATCATCCAGTTCTTCCGTATGAAAGCAACTCCAAACTGATGTTCCCCTGTGCTTGTGCCGACACTATGAAGCAGGACGACTGTACACACTCTGATGAGGAGCGGAGTATGTTTGGAACATGGATAGTGGATGAGGCCCGCAAGGCTGTAGATATGGTTTATGTCTTGGTGGACGTGTTTCAATTTTGGGAGTATGAGTTAACGTGCTTTCACAAAGACACCAATTCGGGAGGTCTTTTCGCGGAGTACGTGAGCATGTTCCTGAAACTGAAACAAGAATCATCCGTCTACCCATCCTGGGTTCAGAGTGAAGACGACAAGGATAGATACATTGAGGACTACCGGCACGCAGAGGGAATAGCTTTAGACAAGGTGTCAATTTCCAAAAATGCAGAGCAATGTACTTTGGCAAAGTTGAAACTAAACTCAATGTGGGGCAAATGGGCCCAGAACCAAAAGAAGACCCAGACTACAATTGTCAAATCAGGGAAAGAGTTCTACGAGCTTTTAACGATTACGGGTACCGAGGTTACAAACCTCATATTTCCGAACGAAAAGGTTGCATGGGTCTCTTGGAAATATTCCGAGGACAATGTCGCCTCAGGGAAGAATGTTAAAGTAGCGGTTGCCGTTTACGTAACAACCCAAGCTCGGCTCAAACTATACAAGTATTTGCGCACGCTGGGGCAGTCTGTTCTCTACTGCTATACAGACTCTGTGATCTACGTTCAGACGGTAGATGAGCCCCGAAAGTGACAACAGGGACTATCTGGGCGACCTCACAGATGAGTTAGAGGAGTCTGGCTCTGGCTCCTTTATAGATCGGTTTGTTTCGCGCGGCCCGAAGAACTTTTCGGTAATTTGCCCCTCCACTGGTAATCGTAAAACAAAACGTAAAATGAAGGGTATAATTTTGAATTATAAAAATTCAAAAGTTGTAAACTTTACTGCTTTGAGAAATATGATTCTGGAAGATGCGCCACCCGCGCATGTTCACAATTCCAAGAACAACAAAAAAACGTGGTGGTGTAGTGGTGTCAGAGCCCGAGACCAAGGAGTACAAGATTGTCTTTAAGAAGCGCCGGCTTATAGACAATTTTGACTCCCTTCCATATGGGTATCAGTAATTTATTTATATATTTATAAATAGAGGTGCCATTACACATCATAGTTCATTTTATAGTATGACGAAGCTGCAACATCCATTTACTTTAATTGTTGCAGATCATAGCAGTTGTGGTAATTCAGCATTCGTAATTAGACTGTTAGAGTGCAGGGAGCAGCTTTGTGTCGTGTTTACAAATATTGTGTGGTGTCACAGTGAAAATAACGCCCCGCATTATCTTAAAAACGTGACATTTGTGAAAAGAGTACTGGACTTAAAAACTCTGAAAATGCACCTACGTTTATAGTGCTGGATGATTTAATGGACTCTGCTTATTCTATAAAAGTTAGTCAATTATTTACCAAAGGATCGCATCGCCGTAACAACAGTCTAGTTATAATTACACAGAATATGTTTCACCAAGGTCCATCGTCACGTGATATTTTATTGAACAGCAAGTATATAGTTGTGTTCAAGAGCCCCAGAGACGAGATTCAGATTGTGCACATGGCCCGGCAGATCTACCCAGAAAATATTTCTAGTTTTCATAAGACATATCTAGACGTTTGTAAAGATCCGTATTCTTATCTGTTTTTAGAATTTACGCAATCAATTAACAGTTTATTGAGATTTAGAACAAAGATATTTCCTGGGAAAATTACAGAGATTAATGCGGTTGTTGAAGGTAATGAACCGGTTGAAGTGATGTTACACTTTCTCCACGTACTTAAAGAAGCTAAACCCCTGGTCAGACGCGCTTCGCTCACATCTGCAGATGACGATCTAATTAAAGCCATTGTCGATTGTGCTATAAACACATTAAATGAGAATCATAAATTAACTAAAGAGAACAGAAGTAAATTAAGTACATATGAAAATCATTTACGTGCGTTGGTAAACCCACAGTTTAGTCCTAACAGTAAACGGAAACTTTTAATTCAGAAAGGAGGGTTTATATTTCCTCTACTCACCAGCATTTTGTCTGTTGTTATAGGAACACTAATTAGTGGTAATAATTAACTAAAATATCATTACAACGTATGATTTTAGTACCACCTAAACTGCGGGAAAAACGCTGTCAAACACCGCAACCGCCGCCTGTTAAAAAGATATTGAAAAGTAAAGATCATAGCTCTAATAAACGGAATCGTGTTCGTTTGCATCAAGACCCGTACTTGAAAACTGAAAAACGCAAACGGGAACCTATCCCCATTCCAATAATAGAAGCTGCACGTAAAAGTAAGATTTCATGAAAGCTGAAAAGTTAGATTCAGAATTAGAAACTAATTCTCAGCCAGTGCATTCGAAGTACATTCATAAGGTGCTGAGACGTAAATTATCACACGATCCTACTTTTGGTGTGTACCAAGATGATACTGACGGTTCATTTAAAATCGGAATTTTAGGTTTTAAATATAACGATAAACGTGTTTGTGGATGGTAGAAAATACAAGGCATCACAAGGCCTGTGGGAAATGCTAACCAAGTCTAAACCTAATAAAAACGCGGTCACTTTTCAAGACAGAGAGGGTTATAAACAAATACTTACAGTCTAACGCACACAGAGTTAATTATAGTCCCACAAGTAAGATCAAAGCAAACAAAGGCCTGATGTATACGCGGTTTATTTCGCGACTGCTGACAAAAAGGAAGTCCCTTGGGAATCTGTGTAATCATAAAAATGTCTCTAGGTAAAATCTATTACGATCTTAAACATGCAGCAGTATTTAGTTCAGTAGCAAATTTAGTAAGGGCCGCTAAAAGTAATTACACAAATGTCTTATAAAACTTTAAATCATTTTTATTAACCTTGATAAGCAGTATATGCCCGGTTCGCATTGGGTACCTTCTTTTCTGACACCGGGTACACCAAATATTTTGATTCGTACCGTCTACCACCTTTCAAGTATGAAATTATGGCGTACCTACAGCGCCACTCAATTTCTTGGACATTTAATCGCCACAGACTACAGGGTCTAACTTCGAAAGTCTGGCGACATTACTGCTGCCTCTACGCCCTCCACAGAGCCCGGGGACAATCCATGACGTTAAACGTCAACATATTCTTACTTCCTCGCTACAACTGCAATGATAAAAGGGTAGTGCGCATGTTCCGTGCTCAGTTTGGCGAGTGTCCTGCTTGCGGCCGGTTGGAAAAGAAGTCGTGCAAGTCGCAGATATAAATAAAGGTACGTACATTCAAACTTATCAGTATACAATATCTCTCATAGCGATTGATTTCACATTCTTGGAAGGACGGGATAATGAAATCGTGGTTAAAGGGTTGGCAGTTGCCAACTCCCACAGTAACAGGGTCTCATACGTTTTTATGAGACCATACGGATGGGAAAAAGTACCTATGTTTAACGCTAGGATAAATCAGGGTATTGACCATGGGTGTAACTGAAATGATGATGATGTTCCATATTCAGAGCTGGAAACTGTGCTACATCGCGAAGTATCATCCGCTGTTGCAATTTATTGCTTTGGACCTAAGAAAACAAACTTTATTAGCGGTGTAATCTTTAGGAAAGTTATTGATATTACTCAGCTGGGCTGCTCTGAACTAGCTGACATTAATGTGCCTGCCATGAGCTGCGCGTTTGCATGTCACAACAAGTCCAAACATGTATGTGCATTGCGGATAGCCTATTCATTAGCTCAGTGTTTCAACTATTACTATCTTGGTCCACAATATGCAAAGTGCCCGCCTCAGCCTGGTTATCATTAATGTTTTCCAGACGACAGGGTTGCTTCGTCGCACCTATCTCAAAGAACAAGAGGCAAAGTATGTCTCCATCTACCTCAGTAATGACGACCTCAAACCGCAAGTGAAAACTGAAACTTCTTCTAGTCATGCGGTGTTAAACGAAATACAGTGCTTCATTCTGGCAACATTCAAAAGTGATATACCGAAGAATGAAGTGCACGAACTTGGGGACTCCCAACATACCCTGTCAGTGTACTGTGGACGATATATACGCATTACGAGTGAGAACACTCAAGTGTATCTAAGTAAAAAAGATTGGTCGCATTTCCTGGACTTGGCAAGTGGTTGCATAGACAGAGAAATCATCAAATACGGCACGCTACAAGATGAACTTTTAGAGTGGCGTAATAAGTGTTTTGAATCCAAATCCTTTTGTACCCTTCCAGAAACAAATGCCATTGATTTCAATACATTGTGGAATTAACTAATGTATGTTGTTCCTGGCCTACGTAAATGATATATGGGAAAACATGGAATCAACGGTTCGATTGTTTGCAGACGACTGCGTAATTTACCGAAAAATTATGAACCAGGGAGACATGAAAAAACTGCAGGACGATCTAGACAGACTGGGGGTTTGGGCGACAGAAAACGGGATGAAAATAAATCCAGGTAAAAGCAAGGCAATTCGTTTTACAAAAACTAGGGCTAATGAC
>Ga0268261_10001187_pt1 | contig 17533 bp, 9 predicted proteins | sample TergutNc150P1_FD_190353 | JGI IMG/M metagenome (GOLD analysis project Ga0268261, IMG submission 190353) | Nasutitermes corniger P1 segment gut microbial community from laboratory colony in Florida, USA - Nc150 P1 (SPAdes) (version 2) | ecosystem: Host-associated > Arthropoda: Insects > Digestive...
TAAAAACACTAAAATTTTAAAAAACATGTTCGTAAAAACAAATAAACTCCTACATGTTTCGGTCCTCTTTATTCGACCATCCTCAGGGGCCATATGCTGTGCTTTGTGCCGTTACTGTAATGTCTTCCGCTGATTTACATTCGTTGAATATTTACATGGTATGTGACTGTTTGCTTATATCATTTGCAATATAACAGTTCAGTTAGAATAAATTCCACGAGATTCATTATGTTCAAGATATGAGAAGCGAAGCACTTGATCGGAGTAAACAGACTTACATATTTGTGTGTATGCTTGGTGCTCTTGTCAGTGCAAAGTCTGTTATACGTTATACGAACTCGCACAGCTCCCACATACATTACGAAACAGTTCACAAACAGACGTTCCACTGACAAGAGCACCAAGCACACGCACAAACAGGTCAGTCCGTTTCCCCCGATCAAATGCTTCACTTCTCATGTCTTGAACATAATGAATCTCGTGGAATTCATTCTAACTGAACTGTTATATTACAAACGATATACGCATTGGGCCACATTCCATGTAAATATTCAACGAATGCAATTCAGCGGAAGACATTATAGTAACGGCACAAAGCACGGCATATGGCTCCGTGAGGATTGTCGAATAAGAAGGACCGAAACCTGTAGGGGTATATTTGTGTTTACAAACATGTTTTTAACATTTTATTGTTTTTAAAATATTAAAGTGTGTGTATTTTAAAGTGTGACAAAAGTGCATGTGTTGGATTATATAACAAGTGTAACAACGTGCACGGTGCGACGGTAAAGAGTGGGAAAATTCCAGTTTTGATTTGTCGAAGTTACTTTGGCAGCAGTCATCCATACGTACAAAAAGGGCAATAACTGATGTAAATGTGAGCGGGTTTTGGTCATAGTGTTTAGTTGTAAGCGGCGAGAAATAAGCGAAAGGAAAATTTTGAAGTTCCTGATTCAAACCTTTTTGGAAGTATCATTGCTTTAAATGCTAAAATCGACTTCCCAAATTAGAATATTGTTTACATTATCAAGATCGAAAAGTGTAAAAATAATGGCTTTTAATTTACAGAAATTGGTAAACTTTGCTTGCTTTATCAAATCGTAACTAAATATATACGGAACCAAAAAAAATTCCAAATCCCTACTTTCAATACGACAATAAGCACTTTTATATGCTGAAACAAATCTCAATTTTCAAATTTTTTGGAACCAGTGGTTTTTAGTTGTCTTAAAACTGATTTTCATTTTCTATACTTTTACAGTTGTTTCTTCCTAATTTATGTTTGGAAACATCATCTTATTTCGGGTTTTTCTTTAGCTCTTTTCTTTAACATTTAGTCCATTGGGAAAATCTGTATTTCAATTTTACACTTGGCAAGATAGATATGTTAATGTTTGTCTAATAAATATGTTAAAGAATGTTTTTATTTTCCCTATAGGTAATCTCCATTTCTAATAACATTCTCTTCCGCATTTCCCTCAATATATATAAAAGAATGTTTAAAGAGTTTTGCATGTATCAAGAGCTGTTTCGAAAAATCTCAATATTATCTACATATGGCAACATTAGATAGTAACATCAAATCCTTCTTATTTTGGGGAATAGAGTACACGGCTAACTTAATTGGACACTTGGACACCTAAGTGTGAATTATGCAAAGCGCCCTAGACGAACGTATTGAGTGAAATGGAAACTTTGGAATAGGGGAGTGTTGAAAGTGTCGAAACGCAGATAAATTTAATTTTTTCTTGTTGTGTTAAAGGTCTAAAATCCTGGTTTTTTTAAAAGAAAGTTATAAATAATTTGTACAGTTCTACACTATATAATGGTCAGTCTGATATTCTGTTGTTCTGGGTTTCAGCATGGGTTATGAGACTGTTGATAGTCCCTAAACAAACATTAATTACTTTATTACATATTCTAACGAAGTTATGTAAATTTAATTTGTGTATTTTAGATAATTAATTATGAAAATCGTCACAGAATACTTCCCTAATTTTTTGGTACCATTAAAATATTGAAGGGACAGTTGGAATAATTGCGCAGTTAAAAGATATAACAGATTTTCTACATGTACTGTCATTGTATTTTTCTATATTTTCAATTAAATTTTATTTTCACCCAGAACAATTTATGCTGAAATTTATCTTGTCACAACTTTACACATAAAGTACAATCAGTCTTAAAAACCGCATTTATATCCCACAAAATTAATGGTACTTTTTTGCAATTATCTGTTCTCTTCTCGCTATTAACTTTATTCTCTTCTGTAGAGTGCCACCCAGTAATTTTGTAGAAAATATAAACTTTGTAGCATGATACACAGTTATTTGAGCAGCTTGTAGTTCTGAAATGTATTTTGATTTTTGTGCCTCTCAACCCTATAAAATGAGCCATTCTAATTCACCAGTAATTACGTACAAATAGAGAAATGTTTAAAAATATAAGCATGTAAGCTAATTTTTTAAACAAAAATGTTTGGAATTTGGTCATTTAAATTGTACTTATTTGTAGCATTAATTCTAAATTTTTAATAAATCACCTAGTTACTTCTAATGCAGATCATTTCTGAAATTATTAATTTTCATGGGAGTGGAAAATTTTATGATTCCTTATGGGAGGCTTGAAATGAATTAATACATCTGCCCCAATCACAGCACTGAAACGTTCTTGGTAGATTTAATTACGTCTTATTGTAAGTAAAAAACCCTCAAAACTTTTGTTTAATTATTGTGTAGGGAAAAACCCTAAACGTCAGTGCGTTTACTGCGCTTTTCTTCCTGGTTTATATAGACAAATTTAAGTACACCAGAAAAAAAAATAATTTTTTATTCGAAATTTATTTATATTCTCAATAGAAAACTTTTTATCTGGAATTATTTTGTTTTAAAAAACTTAAATTTTTGGTCAGATTTGTCTGATTGGGAATGTAATTTGTTCGACTAATTATGTGTTGTAGATTGAGCCATAACAAAGAGGCTTTAGTTAAAAGCTAAATACACAAAATAAAAAGAACACTTTGAAAATCGAGAATCCTCCCTTTCAATAGGTTATCAAATTGCAAAGGTCGAAATTTTCTAATAATTCTGAATACTTTCTTTGTATACGAATTTAATTAAAATATGTTTTAACAGAAGTTATGAAAGAATGAACTAAGCGTAGAATTTTAATGATAATTTAGAATATATTTCTCAGTTTTCAGTACGTTAAGAAAAATATTGTTTTTCATTTTATGTTATAAAATCACAATGCTGCGTGTGAAAAAAACTACTATTCCTCGGCTGGTCACACGGACGCACCTTCTAATCTGACAGTCAGATACACAAGGTTTCTATGATATAAGGTACTTTGGAAACGCAAAATTTTGCATTGTAAAATGTAGCCCTATGATTTTTTAAGTATTTGTCTTTGTAAATTTTTCTTTGTCTGTGTGTGGTTTGTACTGCATGAAATAGGAAAAGATGGCTGAAGCGAACTCAGAGAAAGAAACGTGGCTGAACTACAATATTCAACCTTTTGCCAGGCATTTCTTTGGTTCCATTTCATCCGTGCAACTACTTGCAGCAAAAGACTGACATGTCTTTTTCTGTTTAAAGCCTTTATGAATATGTGACAATATATCTGGCGTTTAGTAAGCATTCGAACAACCATAAAGTGAGATCATTCGACGTTCTTTATCTGCAGATAATTTGTAAGATTATCATAAAGTGTTTGGAGACAAATTTCGCAAGCAGTTGTACGAATGATATTCCATTAAAGAACTGCCTAGAAAATGGCTTAATCGTGTAGTTCAACCACGCATCTTCCTCTGACTTCGTGCAAGCCTTCTGTTTCTTTCTCTGAAGTACAATCCTTCCTTAAACGCAGAATATTTTACAATTTCAAATATATAGAATTATCATTAAAGAATTTTTACAATGCTAAACAAGGCGTTTGTCAAAATTCTGTAAGCCACCGAAAGCTTATCCATCAAAGAATCAGAACTAAAATAAATCCTCGTGACAAATAGAGCTACTAGTTTCATTTCACAAGAAATATTGTTTCGTTTTTAGTGTAAAATAGAGCTCAAAATATTTTCTTAACTTTGTGAAATATGAGACCTCCGTTATAAGTATTAAGCAACAGTGTACACTTATTTCATTCATTCATAACTTCATTTAAATTGTCGTTGAATTAAATTAACACACAATGCTTTGTTCAACGCTTCTGAATAAAATATCGCTCATCCACACATACTGCCTATAAATGAATATTTATTTAACTGTTAGTGTAAAATTTCAACGGACGAAATTTACAGTTGCCATCTGGGTGTGAATATTTTTTTTAATAAACCCGATATTTACAACAATTTGATAAAACATACAGTAAATATTGTTGTAAATATATGTATTTAATTTTGTGTGTGGAGCTCCTAATTTTCTTATTTTATGCCTTAATGGATAATGTAGAATGACTTAATAAATTTTAGAGTTTAGATTGTACTAATCATTATCTGAATACTTCATATTGCGAGTTTACTATTTTTGGAATAAGAAAACACATTATCTTAAAAAAACCTAGAGACAAATGTACTGACCAGATCTTTCACAACATACTTACGTATAAATTATCGCATAGAATAAACATTGAAGGAATGTATAAAATAACTTGAGTACTGCAAATGGTAATAGTCGTAAGAAGAAAAGAGCTCGCAGTTATACCTAGATTCTAATAAGAGTCGAATATCCATGCTATCAGGATTTTGGAGCTTCTCTACTCAGCACTCGAGAAAACGAACACATATTCCTTCCAAAAGCAAAGTCCGTGCATTTTTTCTCAAACATCAGATTTCAAAACCATGAAAGGAAAAGGCTGTAAGTTAACAAGGAACATCTGTACATCTATATCAAATTGGAAAATATTTGTTTCATCCATGCAATATTTTTAATTTACTTGAAAACTCAAATTGTGGTGAAAAAGGAATCGAAGAAAATACTAAAATATATGACACTAAATGATGAAAGCGAATTAGAATACCCTTTGAGCTCTGGATTTTTAAGGCAGAATTGTAGTTGGGGAGGAGCTGGTGTAAAAGTCGATTAGTCACTGTGCGGTTCGATGTTCTCAGTTTATAAAGGACTATCGACCCCAAAATATGGGAAACAGCGGGATACATATATAAGAATAAAACGTGCAAACTTTCTTATTATTTTGTATTAGGTACTGTGCAATTTTAAGAAAATTTGTGGGATAAAGCGACAACAGAATGCAAAAGAAAACCGACAATTTTTGTGCACGTCTTATGATAGAATAACGTCGTTTTAGTATAGAGTTAAATTGTTACATTCAGTTTTCCTTTATATATGAGGACGACATTCAAAATATCAAAATTAAGCCGCTATCTCAGAAATAAATTTAATAAGATTTGTTGATTTCTCAAAAAAACCAACGAAACTGAATATATTTCTTAAGAAATGGGTGTATCAGTTGCTACGACATTAAGGCTTTTACGATTTACTGGAAAAACAAATAAGCCTGTCATCCAGTAATAGTGCAAACGAATGTTGCAGATAAATGTGGCCCCAGACAGAGCAGTTTTCGATATATCTTCATTGTATCGTCACAAGATATTTTATAATATCTTATTGTATTATTTCATACGCAGTGACTTTTAGGACATTTTGTTGCAACTGATCTTGAATGTGCTCGTTATGCCGCATATTATGACGTCAGCATGAGAGCGGACAATTTCAGTGCCTTAGTTAAAGTGATCTAACTATTGGTTCTTGAAATATCTGAGTTGGGGACAAAGTTTTGCAAAGTAGAACTTTCTTATCTGCATTTGTTACGTTCGTTATGACACAACTATATTTTTGGCCAAAACTTTGTCATGTACATGTCATCAAAATTTAATTTTAAATTTTAAATAATTTAGTGGCCTGACGATGTCCACCCAATTGTTTAAACATGCGCCTCTTAAATCCTATCAGACCTTATAAATACTGTTTGGTTGGTGAATAATACCTTGTGACATATACAAAGAAAACGGAATTTCCATAATAAAATTTACCAAATATATTCGATTTTTAATCTTTTTTTTCAGACTTTTTTCACATTCCTCCTCTGAAATTGCTTCTAAAGTTTTTCGAATAAAGCTGCAAAAGTGTGTACTATTGTGTTTATATATGACAGAATTTTAACAAGATCAGTAATTGTGTTATTCTATATATTCATTCAAATTCATTCAATTTTTTTAATATCGCCAAATTCCTGTTATGATTAAATTAATCTAGAGAAACTTCTAAACATAAATTGCAATCAGACATAAAATTCCAGCTTCATTTTTCTCAAATTTAATGGAAAATTCTTTTGGTATTATAGGTTCTCTTCTCGCTATTAGCTGTATTGCTTTCTGGAGCGTGACACCGTGTAATTTAGTAGATTATTTGGGCGTTGTAGAAGAATACGTTATTGAACATCACGTAACTTTGAAATGTATTGTGAATTATGTGCTTTTCCACTATGGTTTATAGAGAGGCCTTCTAATTCAATAGAGTTTAGGAAAAAACGAAATTTAAAAAATATAAGCATGAAAGTTTATTTCATGAAAAATGGAAGATTTGAAATTGTTGTAAGTAAACGGTGCTTATTCATTGCATTCAAACACTCTATAAATACGTTTTTTTATACAATTCGTTGATATTTTAAATTTACTTTATTTTTAAATAAGTGATTTCTCATGCGGGTGATAAATTTTCGAGTACTAAATAATCGTCGTCAACAATAAAATTAAATTTTAATTTTTTTAATTTTACATTTTTATTATTACCAACTTGATACACAAATTTCTTGTTCATTTACATAAATTACATTAAATTAAATTCCTCTACATGTTTCGAGCGCATTCCGCCCATCATCAGGATGTCCACGACGCCAATTGTACATAGGCAGCCTCTGGTATCGTCACTCTCTGCAAGTGACTGTCTTGTGCAACCGCTAAGGAAGGACACGCCAGTCCTTCCTTGGCGATTGCACAAGACAGTCACTTGCAGAGAGTGACGATACCAGAGGCTGCATATGTACAGTTTGCGTCGTGGATTTCCTGATGATGGGCGGAATGCGCTCGAAACATGTAGAGGAATCTAATTTAATTTAATTTGTGTAAATAAACAAGAAATTTTGTATCAAGTTGGTAATAATAAAAAAGTGATTGTATGATGCACAGCCAAACAAATATCAAGATTTTTAAATTTAGTTGTTTCAACATGCATCCCTGTTAATCCCCTCAAACTTAATATGTACTTGTTATGGTGGTGAGTGATATCTTGGGATATATATGTAAAAATATAGAATGTCCAAAATGAAAATTGTGAAAGATAATTGTTACCTAATAACCTTCGTTTTCAGTCTTGCTTTCACACTCTTCCTTTGAAGTTCTTTGTTTAACTTTCTATACGAATAAAAATACAAACTTTTAAGAAATTATGACCATATATGAGAGACATTCACCAAGTTCAGTAATTGTGTTTTTATACATTTATCTTTCAAAAATTTAATTTCCATCAAATTTCTGTTAGGGGTTACATTAATCTTAATAACCCTTAACACATAAGTTTCAATCAGTCTTAAAACGCTGCCTTTATATCTCCCAAAATCAATAGCAAATTCTTTCTGAATTATAGGTTCTATTCTTACTATTAACATTATTGCCTTCAGGGGCGTGGCACCGTGTAATTTGGTAGATTACGTTTCGATAAATATGGTAACTAAAGTCTAACTTCCCCTATGGGAATCTAGAAATGAATTAATACCTTGAGCACAGTTACAGTACAGAAACCTTCTCTTTGAATCAATTATTTCCTATTAGAAAAATAAAAGACCCTCTAAACACTTAGGGAAATAATCAAAATTAGTTGTGTTGTGTTTGTCTTATTAGTTCATGCAACTAAAAATCTAAATACATTAAATAAAATTGCTTGTTTATGTAACTATATTTGTAAATGAACAAATAAAATATAAATTTTCAGTCGAAAACAACTTCAATTCTCAAACCAATAATATAATATAATGTAATTTGTTTTTGAAATCAATATTTGTTCTCGATCAGAAGTGTCTCTTCGGAAATATAAGAAATATAAAGTACGTTCATACTACTAAAAGCTATAAACCCTCAATCTGAGGCACACAGAAAATGTGGTATCTAAACTGTACATATCATTTAAAAACTTGCAGAAACCATTAAGTTTGAATATATATGAAAAGTGGATACTTCTCTCTGAAGTTTAAGTGTATAGATTTACAAAAATATTTATTGTGCTTTCATTATCAAATTCTTAAAATATATTTTCTTTCCAAAAAAAGCACACCCTATTGCTCCCTTTAGGTTTATTTTTAGCAACGTCACTTTAACACACCAGTAAATATTGTACGGTGCACCAGAAACCCCCTCCCCTTCCTAAAGACCTTCATTTAAGCACAGTATTTGTGGATTTATGCTAATTTATTCAGAATTATTGGACAAAGAATCATATATGATTTTAATCAAACGATATTTTAAACGAAATTATGAAAGAATAAAATAACCATACAGTTTTACTTAGTACTTGGAAGAGAGGCCTCAGATTTCACTAAGTAAATAACAAATGTGTGTTCTACTTTATTTAAAAATAAAAAAATTTTGCTTTTGAAATAACACTTATACTGCTCTATTTGTTACCTGGGCGCTTCCCTCAAATCTGACAGTCTGATACACTAGTTTCCTGTTGCTTATATGATTTGACAAACGTCACCTATTGCATTGTACAATGTATTTTACCCTCATTTTAAATATATGTAATTGTAAAATATTCATTGTCTATGGGTAGTTAGTACTGCAGGGAATAGAGAAATATGACTGGCAGGAAATCAGAGAAAGAAACGTGGCTGAACTACACAATTCAGCCACTTGCCAGACAGTTTTTAAATGCCATTTTATCAGTTCAAATGCTTGCATCAAAAGATAGGAACGTCTTTTTCTCTCTAAAACTTTTATGCAGATCCCACATATTATCTGCCGTTTCTTATAAATTCGACCCTCCATAAATCAACATAATTCGACGTTCCATGTCACAATTTCACAAACAGTTGCAGCCTCTGTTTGACCTGCGAAATCCACACACAGCAGATTCTTCAAATAAGACTGAATTCGGTCACTCTATTATTAGATAATTTGGAGGACAAGACTGTTTGAGAGTGACAGTTACAGTTTATATTCTTCGAAGTTACATGGTAACAGGCTAACAAACATTCAAATAAATCAATAATTGGTTAAACTGTGCCCATGTATTGGTAGACGTTTTTAGTTGTAAGCGATGAGAAAGAAGCGAAAGACAAATTTTGTAGTTCCTGATCCAAGCCTTTTAGGATAGGCACGGTTTCAACTGGTAATAGCGACATTCCACAGGGGAATATTGCTTACATCTTCAGGATCGACCATTAGATGAATAATAGCTTTTATTTTAAAAAATTGGTAACATTTGATTCCTGTATTAAATCCTATCTACTTAATGCAAATCCAGTAACGATTATTTCAGTCTGTCCTTTCAATATGAAAGTAAGATTTTTTATATGCTATAACGAATCTCATTCTTCGGAGTTCTGGAGAAAACAACACGCGTGTTTTCAAATTATATTCAAATACTGGGTCAGTAAAATTTCAATCTGAAATAATTTCAGGTAAAAAATATTTTTAATTTGTTACGTAATATGTGCTTATGTCACATTTTTGCTGTGAAATGTTAATTGTCTGTGTCACAGTATCCCTAGCTAATAACACTCACATGACAGTTTATTAGTCTTCACGTAATACGCAACACAATACAGTATAAATGCACAATTGGTTGTGTTGTTGTTCAGCGGTACGCACTGTGATATTGACAGTTAAGATGGAAGTTTAATGCTATTTTCTTATACTCCAGTTCCCTTATATTTAGCCACATACGTAAGAAGAGATAGGGTATGGATTCGCCTTCGTAAATAAAGTTCAATTTGCAAAATATTAACTCGGGAAAATGGATGTATATTCTGTCACGAATTTCGGAATAAATCCCCCTGTATAATGGGTGCCGAAAATTTTCCAAAGGTAAAGCGGCCGTAGCGTGGTGCTGACAACCAATCACCCTCTAGAGTAGCAGCGTAAGACGTAGTAAAATAAAATGTATAAATATCCTGCAGTTGTATGATTCTAGTTCTTACACTTCTGATATTAACAGGCTGATGATGGCCATTTTACATAGCCGAAACCTGTAGCTGCTGTCACGATCGATACAATAAATTCTGTGCATTGTCGACCGCATTTCCTTCATTATGCATCCCACAGAGACAATGAGAATGACATAACTTAAAGTGAAGTAATGCCAAGCCTTAATCCTAAATAATTACGTATTTGCAGCAAAAAGACTGTCAAGTACAAGTTTATCCGCGCTCGCAAGCACACACAAAGACACACACATATACAATCAATACACACTGGTTCTAAGGACGTAATTTATTAAATTATTATTGTATATTTAAAAAAAATTTCATGTCTTATACAGTTTTTCAAACAAAATCCCAGATTTCACAGAAAGCAGGTCGGTGATGTGTATAAACAGTTTCGGTTGCACAAAATAAAGTGTGTTCGATGGAGCGTGTTTTTGTTTCACAGGTCTAAAGATGGAAACATTGTGCTACAACAGGAGGTTGAGTGATATTTCGTCTGAAGACGCAAGGAGTAACAGAAGGATGAAGGAAATTACACAGAGAAATTTGCATTATTTGTACTGGTTAATGAATGTTGGTGGGAGGTGAACTGAAAGACATCGGAACAAATGGGACAAGAGAAACACACATGAGAAATTTAAAATAAACACAAAATTTAAGTTTAAAACCATGAAAGGAAGAAATAATTTGGGATATCTAAACTTACCTGAGATGATAAAGATAATATGATGAACTGGACATAAAGTATAACAAATCAATTTGCCGTCCGCTCAGTAAAATTCAAATTTTTCCTTCGCCCTATATTAGTTCTGCTAATGGAACGAAAAAGTCACTGAGGACTAATATTATTTAACGAACTGCAAAATAACTAAATTGTATGAAATCAATTGGACATTACTTCTGTCCCACTGTGCTTTGGCCTTCGTGCATGCGCATGGCGTGCTGACACTTCACGTGACCACTGTGAGTAGGTTTATAATTAGGTGTTGTGTTAAAGATTTGAATTCCAAAAAAACATTATACATAATACATAATTGGCACGACAGACACAAGAGATCAAAGTTGCGTTTTTGAAATATAGCTGCAATGTAATGCAAAGCAATGCAATGCAAACACACATACACCCACACAGGCTACAGATATGAAATTGCTCTGGCAGCAGTTAAATAAATTTTGAGTTTTGGATAAATTTAGAGATGAAAATGGTAACGGGAAAGAACACAACCTGCGGGTGGAGAAAGACATACCGAAGACCGCCGTCAGTTACACCGTGCACGAAGACGAGACAGAGAGAGGCAAATTGGGAGTTGAGAGTTTCAGTATTAAAAATTTTGTACATTTCATTATGTCTTATTGTCAGTATACAAGCTCTCTACACATAAACAGTAATATGGTTTAAAAGGCTGTCCTTATATCTCCTTAAAATAATGGTAAATTGTTTTGAGATTATAGGTTTTCCTTTAGATATTAACATTAATGCCTTCTGGGGCGTGGGATCATGTATTATGATCAACTATATGAAATTTGCAGGGGAATATGTTATTTGAACTGCATGTAATTCTGTAATGTATTTTTATGTAAGTACTTTTTCACTGTTTTTTAAAGTTGGAAGTTCTAATTCCCTAAAAGTTAGGTGCAAATGGATAAAAATGTAAAAATGTGAACATGGTAGGTAATTTTTTGAAAATATGAAATATTAAATATATGTCTATAAAAATGTTACGTGTTTACTGCATTCCTACTGCCTTAGAGCAAAATTATTTGATATATTTTTCATTTATTTCCAATGAAAATCATGGTGGAAAATATTGATTTTCACGTGGGAGGTAAAGTCTATTATCCCCTTAGGGACGTCTCGAAATAAATTAAAATTTTTGTCCCAATCACAATAATGGAATATTCTTTTGTAAAGAAAATTACATCTTATTTTTAGACCAAAAGGCCGTCGAATCTCAAGTTTATATATTATGGTCGGGAAACAGTCAAAATTCCAAGCGTTCATTGTATCTTTCTTGCTTGTTTACGTAAACATAAATCTGAATACACAATAAAAATTAATAATCATTCTGTCGAAAACAACGTAACTTCTCAACGAGATACATCTAATATAGAATGTAATTTGTTTTGAAAACAATTTCTATTCTCGTTCATAGGTGTCTGATTGAAAATATAAGGTATTTTCAAATTGAAATTTGTTTTCAGTTTAGCCCTAACACACCGGGATATGGTCTATTAAGTTTAATACACAAATAACACAAATAAATTACCAAATTTTGAAAAATTAAATTCCTCCTATTCTGTAGGTTATAATGTTACAAATAAAATAAACTTTTACGTTAAGATATTCTTTGTTTTTTATCGAAATCAATGATTAAAGCGTACTGCTGAAATTCATAAATACGTATTATTAATCTGTTAGTAATTGTGAACCATTTTCTGATGGTCATACTTTTGGTAGACTTAAGCATATAAAATGTAACACTGGTTGTATCTTACGAATACTACTGATTGCAGTATTTCCATTTTTTTAATTTTTTCAAATTTCATTTACGCGACAAATTATACGTAGACCTGATGTTCATTATGGGTTCAGTAGGTTTCCTCGTTAGTTTATTTTAAGATAATAATTTTCATATTACAAGAAAATACAAACACGAAACCTGAAGTAGACACATGTTGTTTAGTGCTTTGTAAAGTTTACAAAATGTTAAAATATTCTGGACATTCATTTAAGGTTTAATATGAGAGTTTTAGAAGCTTTCCAATCAAATTTTAATTTCATACATTTATTGCAATATATATTGTGCGTTTATAATGGAATTGATATATATATATATGTATATGTATATATATATATATATATACATATACACTTACATGTGGTTTCTAACAAAAACCAACCCAACCACTTCCTGTTCGTTTCGTCCGCAGAAATTTCACCGCAACAAATCGCTAAGTATTGTGCCGTGTACCAGAAACTCCGCTTTAAAAAGACCTTCCTTTAAAAACAATATATCGTGTTTGAAGTTTGTAAGTTCGTGCATCATCATACAATTCAAATAAATCAGCACCTAGATGCAACAATTTATCCAGTTTATTATACAGACGTTTATTTATAGCTCAACATGTTTCGGGTGTTCTCACGCCCATCACCATGAGTTCAACAACTGCAGTAGCAGCCTCTGCTTTTACCTTCGGGACTTGGTGATAACAGTGCTGTGGTTCGTGGTCAGGCCGAGAGGCCCGTGTAATTTGGTAGATTATATGAGCTTTGTAAAAGAATACTCAATTACTTCAGCTGCATGTAATTCTGAATTGTATTTTGATATATGTGCCTCTCGACTATAAAATGAGCCATTCTAATTCACCATAAATTACGCACAAAACAAGAAATGTTAAAAAAAAATAAGAATGGAAGGTAATTTTATAAAAAACATGAAATTTTGGAAACTCGTCTTGTAAACTGTGCTTATTTGTAGCATTCATACTGCATAAGAATATATTTTTTATATATTATCTAGTTATTTCCAATGCAGATCATTGTTGAAATTATTAATTCTCATGGGAGTAGAAAATTCTATGATTTTTTTATGGGGGCTCAAAATGAATTACTACTATTGCCCCAAACAAAACAATGGAACCTGCTTTCTAGAGTTAATTATATCTTACTGTAAGTACAAAAAACCATCAAAACGTTTATTTATTATGAAGAAATAACTGTCAAACTTCGATGCGTTTATTGTGTCTTTTATGTTTGTGTATATAAATGTAAATCTAAATACACCAGAAAAAGTAATAATATTTCAGTCGAATATAATTTAATTTCTTAATCTAATACATTTAATCTAGGACGTAATTTGTTTTAGAAAAAATATTTAAATTTTCTATAAAGTTTGTCTGTTTAGCGATATAAGTTGTTTCAACTGAAAATTTGTTATGGATTGGACCATAACATATCGTGATTTGTTATATTAAAACTAAACACACAAAATAAAAACAAAAATTAGAAGAATTTGAAAAAATAGGTTTCTGTTCTTTAGTAAGATATCAAATTGCAAACGAGAATTTGTAACTTATTCTGTATACTTTCTTCGTATAAGAATTTAATTCAAATATAATTTAGAAGAATTTTTGAATGAATGAAGTGTAGAATTTTAATAATAATTTAGAAAAATTTCTCAGTTTACACTAATTTAAGAAAAATACTGCTTTTATTGTTACATTAATAACGACTCAATGTTGTTTGTGAAATGGCACAAATGTTGCTCTATTAGTCACACGGACGCTCCTTTATATCTGACAGTCAGATACACAAGAATTATGTGGCTTAATTTATTTTGTAAACGCAATAATTTGCATTGTAAATCGTAACCTTATAATTTTTTTAGGTATCTGACATTGTAAAATACTTTTTGTGTGTGTGGTTTGTACTGCAAAAAATATAAAAATGGTTGTAGCGAAGTCACTGAAAGAAACTTGGCTAAACTACAATATCCTACCAATTGCCAGGCATTTCTTTCGTTCCATTTCATCCGGGCAACAACTTGCAACAAAGGACTGGCATGTCTTTTTCTTTTTAAAATTTGTATGAAAATTTTACAATATATCTTGCGTTAGTATGAATTCGAACCACCATAAAGTAAGACCATTCGACGTTCCTTGGCAACAATTTAACAAACTGCTGCAGCAGTTATTAGAACTGCGCACTTTACACAGAGTAGGTAGTAAAAAATGTGCCTGTATTCTGTCTGTCTAGCAATTGTTAATTTGGAGGTCACGAGTGCGGAACAGTGACAAATGTTAATTATTCGATGTTACTTGGCAACGGGGTTCGAAACAATAAAAAAAGTCAATAATTGATGCAACTGTGAGAATGTTTCGTTCGCAGTGTTTAGTTGTAAGTGTTGTGAGAGAAGGGAAAGGCAAGATTTGAAGTACGTGATACAAGCCTTGTGGGATGTGGCACAGTTTCAACTGGTAAAAGGCGACTTTCCGAAGGAGAATAATCCTTACACCTACAGTGTAGAACATTTGTAGGATAATGGCTTTTCATTTACAAAAATAGGTAATCTTTGTTTGCATTATTAATTTCTAAGTACATATTTAAAAATCAAACAATGATTGCCCCAGTTCCTCAATTTTATGTTAAATAAGCACTTTTATATATTGAAACACATTTCATTATTAGGAGATTTTGGAACCAGTGATTTATGACGTGTTAAAATGGGTTTCATTTTCTATACATTGTCAAGTGTTTGTAAATAATTTTTGTTGGAGAAAAATTTACCTTTAGAAATTCTGCTATTTTTAAAATATTTGGTCTTTACGATATTCCGTATTTAAGTCTTACATTTTGCAAGTCAAGAGTAGATAGTTGTCTACCTAATAATTAAACAAAGGATTTTAACAACTTCCTATATATAAGTAATTACATATAATTTTATCTTCTGTAGTTCCCTCAATGTTTCAGAAAATTTATCGCGAATTTTGCAAGTTGCAAGAGCTGTTTCATGAAATCCCGATGTTAAGGATATAAATTTGTGTAATCAAATTATTTATAAAATTAATTAAAAAATAGCTTAAATTATTTCATCCTATTCGACGCCATGAAAGCCCACAAGAAGAATAAAGTTATAACACTGTCATTTCTTTAATCTCGTCGTTAGGTAAGTGTGGGTGATTAACGCCACTCTCTCCATCTGTAACCTGGTAAAGATATTTTTTTCGTCACTACACGAGGTGGTTTGCGAGTGTCTTGTACAGAATTTTTCATTTCCACAGGGATTAGATTCCATAAAAATGAAATTTATACGCGCGCGCCAGCCTACACACACACACAAACACGCACGAACACACACACAGACACACACACACACACACACAAACAAACACACAAAACCTACAATGTGGTGGTGATAAGTCCTTAGCCCGACGTACTTCCCAAGTCGTAGGTCGGAGTCGATAGTGTCGTTTGAAAGATGGTTCCGCTCAAGTGCCGAATTACAAGTCTTTTCTTGATACAGATTCTGAAAGGAAGCATGAAATGGGACTCGCGCGATTTCAACAACATCGTGACGCGAACTTTCATCAAATATTTTTTTCCCCTGAAAAGTGCCAAAGAAAATTCACGCAAATCTGCCAGAAATATTAGGGAACATACACTATTGCATGCCAAATCTCAAAAACTGGTTGGCTTAGTTTAAACGTTGTGATTTTTTCACCTGTATTACTCCTTGTCTGTGAGGACCCAAAACAATGACCACCCCGGAGATTACTGATCAAATTAACGAGATAAATTTGTAAGACATCCTTATTTCCTCTAAATCAATAGCTAAGCAACTGGGCATCTTACGTGAACGGGTTGGATACATCATTCATGAAGATTTGGACATGCAGAAGCTCTTCGCGAAGCGGGTCCCAAAATGCCGCAACGCGGATCATAAACGTCAAAGATTGCCAGTCGTCTGAGTAAATTTTGCAATTTTTTCGTCGCTATCGTTATGACATCCTGTCGCAAATGGTGACCATGGAAGGAACCTGGTTATATTACTATGACTCGGAGACAAAGCAACAATCAGTGGGGTGGCGGCATAGCGGCTCATTCTGTACACCAAATATTTCAGATTTCAAAAATTTGCTGGAAAATTTCTCGCCTCCATTGTTTGGAATCAAGACGGCATAATCCTCATTGATTATTTTCCAAAGTGCCAAACTATCAACGCAGAGTATTACTCATCTATGAAGGTGCAATTGAAAGACATTTTTAAGCACAAAGACCACGGGAAGCACACTAAGTGTGTCTTGTTCTTGTACGACTATGCCCCGACCAACCGGGCACCTGCACTCCAGAAGAAACTGGACTAACTGGGCTCCCAGTGTCTTGATCACCAACCCTACTCTCCGTATCTGGCCCCGCCAGACTACCACCTGTTCCATGGACTTAATAAACAATTGAAAAGTCGCTATTTTTCGTGCGACGCGCAGGCTGTTGCTAATGCGGGGACCTGGATGGAAGAAGAAATTTCTGAAATTCTTTTGTGTGGTTTGCAAAAGTTAGAGCAACGGACTAAGAAGTATGTTGAGCTTCGTGGGAGAATGTTGGATGAATCCCGAGTTTGGTCGCTGTAGTTTGTTTCCTTCCTGGTCGGGTTAAGGATTTATCAGCAACCTTCGTGTGTATATGTGTGTATATATATATATATATATATATATATATATATATATGTATATACATACACACACACACATACAGAAATATATATATATATATTATATATATATATATACACATAGAAAAATATATATATATATATAT
>Ga0268261_10001188_pt1 | contig 17523 bp, 9 predicted proteins | sample TergutNc150P1_FD_190353 | JGI IMG/M metagenome (GOLD analysis project Ga0268261, IMG submission 190353) | Nasutitermes corniger P1 segment gut microbial community from laboratory colony in Florida, USA - Nc150 P1 (SPAdes) (version 2) | ecosystem: Host-associated > Arthropoda: Insects > Digestive...
ACGTTGTTCCTCTCTTTTCTTCAGTACCCAGGCTTCACTTCCGAATTTCAATGCTGCTTTAGCTGTAATGTTGTGAATTCTTAACTTTGTTTCTTTATTCATTTGTTTTCCAAAATGTCTCCGTATTGCTCCTTTTATTTTGTTACAAGTTTGCAATTTATCTTCTAAATCACTTTTAAACTCTGATATACGGTACCCCAGGTATTTAAAATCTGTTACTTGTTCAATAATATTGTCATTTATCACAATTTTTACCCTCTGTATGTGGTTCCCCCACATTGCCATTGATTTAGTTTTTGTGCTGGATATGGTCATTTTGTATTTTCTTGCTATAAGGTTCAGGTGGTATGCCATTGTTTGTAGGTCATCTTCCGATGTGGCCATTAAAATCTGGTGGTCTGCATATAGTATTGTGTTGTGCTATGTCGGAATAAAGACTCAAATGTCGTGCATTGCACTGCATAAGGACTTTAATGCCCTTCGAAAAAGGAAAAAGAAGACAATTGTATGTGTTACAGGTGAAATACGCAATTGATAGAGAATGCCTGACAGTTTTGGACCGAGCGTGAGGTTTGAATATTTCGATACGCTACTGAAAGACCAATACGTGAAATGGGCACTTTCATGAAAAAACAGCTGCAGAGAAAAAGTGCAACGAATTATTAGAAGAGCGGACGGAACGTTGGTGCAGTAAAACCTGTGAAACTGGCCAACCTGTTAAATCTGGCCATACTTTTACGAAACCAGAAAATCCCAGTGATATTATAGTGGTCATCACTCCGTAAGTTATCCACATGTTTGTTTAACCCTTATCCTGCTAACGTGGATAATATGGTGAGCTCCTAATAATGCCAGCAGATGGCAGATGGAATTTAACTCGGCTTTTAAAGGGTTAATCCTGGACACAGTTTCACATTTAGTGTATGCTTGCTGTATAGAGGCACGATGAAGTTACGGCTCTAAGGCAGCAGTAAGAACAGAACATTGCGGTCGTTTTGTAATCTGAGATACGTTTAGTGACACTACAGATTCTTAACTGCTTATTCTAATTAGATTCGCCACTGATGACTAATATGCCAGTAGGGGCTGTAAGAACCATTACCACAGCATTCATCTGGATCCCTTGTTTATTCGGATGAGTCACTTTTCTGCATTGAACGTTTCAAATTCTGAACTTAATCTAAGTAAAAATTTAAGTCTTCTGGGATATTACATGTCGATACGGCGTAATATCGTGAGGTCCTCAAATCTCGCTTATCTGAATAAATTTATATGTACAGTTCGTACCTCACAGCGAACTGTGTCTTCATTACGCAGACCAGCCATAGAGAAATGATAAAGGTTTATGAGATCTGATGTTCTCACGACGATGAATTTGAAGATTATTTACCAAACTACACACCAGGGTTCTAGTTGCCATCAGTCTACCAGACTGCAAGTCGTCGCATCCCGTAAGGCTTACGGGATGTGACGACTTGCAGTCTGGTAGACTGATGGCAACATTTCATAGAAGCCTGGTGTGTAGTTTGGTAAATAACCAGCGTTTCGAAGAAACATGGTGTCTTCATATTCATGATAGAAGTACCAGTTACCAAGCATAAATACGGAGGCAGCAAACTTCTGCGAAATATCGCTGCCTAGCAAAACACAGAGCGTGACCCTGCATCTTCATTCTGTCAACAGTCATATGAAACACACAAATACACACGTTATATAAGATGATGAACGTTTCATGTTATAGCTGGTCAGCCAACCAACCAAAGTGTACCCCACCTTAACTAAGTTCAGTGCTGCTTGAGCAGCAGTCTTTGGTAAGCTCAGTCAAGGCCTTCAGGCTTACTTAAAATCGTTAGCGTAAGCACATTCCCCACTCAGAGATAAGGTGTCTGTTATATACCCCAGCGATGAGATCAAAAGCAGGAATGGCTAAACAGACCGAGGGACGTTGACTTGTGCTTCGCGCAGTTCTCCTCCCACAGCTTGGCTTGGCTCGGCATGTTTGGGCTTGATGTTAGAGCTGGTCGTATAGGCTACATACCGGGTGTAACTGACTAGATTTTAGAAACTTTGTTTGTTGTTGGGGGTCGGTGGGGTCGGGGGAGTGGAAGGGTGCAGTTTCAGACAGGGAACGTGTAGGAAATGTCTCCATACCGAATTCGGCGTCGGTACTTTTTCCTTCGGGGTCACCTCAAGAGTCATATTTATGACAGCCTCGTGGAAACAGAAGAGGATGTGGTAGTTCGCAATGAAGCAGCGCGTGGAATTATTCGGAACACTCCAGAGATGTTGGAGAGATTGCGCAAGAACGTGGTGTGTCTTTGCAGTGCCTGCCACCTCCAAGAGATCTTACGTATTGATTGAGAATAATACCATTAGAAGCTCTACATACACAATGTGCATCCATTAAACATTAATGAAAACTGCACTGAAATTAAAAAAAAAACGCCCATCTGCTCAGAAGTAAGTGTGCGCAGTTTGTCCCCCCCCCACCCTTCCCGCTGTACGAACGTCGATTTTGGAATGAAATAAGACGTTTCCGACAACGCGCTCCCTATTGCAATTTCCTCCCTCCCCTCCCCCTAGTCCCCTACTTCACCTCAGCTTCTGATATTTTGAAATACTATTGAGTTACAACTTGTACTTTTGCCGCTGTCTTGTACAGTGATACGATGATTTCCAGTAGCTTTCTTCAATCCCTGGGTGACAGGAATATATCATATTGCGGACCCACACGTGTCGTACGGATGTTGCAGAGATGACTGACACTGATGCACCTTATGCCGTTAGCTGTAATAAATATGCATTGCAATTTTTGCTGTGTCACACTACTTGACTCGCTTTTGATACATAAAACTCTTGAGCATTTAGCCCTGACTGAACCGGGACGCTATGATCTTGCAGTGCATGTGTACTGGGATACGAAGTTCGATGAAATAGAATTGTGTATTGCTGTTTAACAGCGTGCTATGAACTATTTTTCAGAAAAGGTGGACAGTAGTTATACTAATCATGAGCCCTATTTTTCACAGTGCCATTTATTACTGCCATATTCTGTCCCGTCCGTAACCGATGTCATCGTTATGTAGCGTTAACCTTTTGTGCAGTATTGTGTAAATGACGAGAGATGCCAGTTTGCAGGGACACGTGTTTGAGCATGCTGAGACTTCTTGCGGATGGTACTGGTCACCAAAATTTTTAAAATTTATTTATTTATTTTTATTAGCAATCAGAAAGAACGGTCTATAAGCTAATGTGATGTTTATACAAAGTACGCCACGATACCATTTATTACTATGACGTGGTTGGGTATTCATCCAGCGATGCCACCTCAGGTGCCTTGTAAGTCTGAAGGCCAGCATCTTTTTAGTCTCCTAGTGTTTATAGGTTGTAATAGTGTCTCTAATAGTGGATTGGGATGGGCTTTCAGGTTGTTGTGATGTTTATTGAATCGTTCGTGGATGGATACCAGGGTGCACTTGCTATGGCTCTGAGAATTTTGGATTGGGATCTCTGAATGATGACTATGTTGGATTTGCTGGCGCAACTTTACATATCTATTCCGTAGCTCCATATAGGTTTGATTACCGCTTTGTAGATGAGTAATTTATTTTCTGTAGATAGGTGGAATTTTTTTCCTATTAACCAATTAATCTCTTTTGTTTTTAAGTCGATTTTTGGCGATGTGTTCTTTCCAATTTAACTTGCAATCGAAGTGTAGTCCTAGGTATTTTACTACTTCTGTTTGAGGTATGATAGTTTGGGTTACCAAAATGAGTATCACTTTCACTTCGAGTAAGGATACCAGGACGTGTAACATTAGTGGATAATTATGTGGGCGGGAAGTGCAGGGTACATGAGAAGTTGAGGAATCTTTTTCAAAATTTGAGACAGACGTCTCGAGGAGGAGGTAGCCTGGACGCCCTGGAAGTGGAAGCCAATTGGATCTTTAACAAGAGAAGCACTATATGTATAACGTAACATTGAGGCGCGTACGTGCAAGCACTGTTGCAGTGGAAAATCAGTAAGTGTTATATATTCCGAGAGTGTGTGTTTGTAGCCTTAGGCACCCAGCATGAAATGCGCATGCGCCATAATGTCATCTGTGGCCTGCCCTGCTCTACTACATTTCTCTACATCATCTCATAAACGGCACGATTTTCGAAAAAAAAAAGAGATAACATAAAATCCATGTTTTGATTTTCTGTATAACGTTTGTCTGAAACATCTCATTTTAAGAAGAATTGAGCGAGTTATCACAAAAATGTGTCTTGGTCTTCACGTAAAGTGCCCGAAATTCTCGTCAGATTTCGACGAAACTCGATTTTTCTCGACAGATCTTCGTGAAATACTCACATATACAATTTCATGAAAATTCGCCCATTGGGAATCAAGTTATTCCACGCATACAGACGGACAAATATGACGAAGCTCATAGTTGATTTTCGCAATTTTGCGAACGCGCCTAAAAGACTGCATTGGAAGGTGTGGATTGGATTCGTATAGTTCTGAATAACAGCCAGTGGCGGGCTGTTGTCAGGACAGCGATAAAGCGTCCGGCCTCAGTGAAGACGCAGAATTCTTGACTAACTGAAGGATTGTCGTCTTCTCAAGAAGGACCGTGTTCTATGGATTTTATTAGTTATTACTTGCGATAAAAGGTAATGTTAAGGGTAGAGTTCTTCAGGCCATGAAAACGTACGTTGGTGGATGTGCAGCTCCATTATTTCTCAACATTCGGCCCTAGGTGGAAGTGAGAGGTTACAGGCGATGCCAGGACGCAGTGCCTATGGTCGGTGGAATCAGGACATGCGGTCCTGGCTGACAGGGTACTGAATGTCACTCCTGCACTCCATCCGGCGGAGTAGCGGCTGCTGGACATGTCGCATGCATGGGCAGTAACTGCGTGGGCAGTAACTTTTGAAGACTGCTAATACTTGGGGGTATTATAGCGGTTGCGCGATGGTTAATGGACATTCCACAACGAAGTTTTACACGTTTCGGACGAACTTATTGGAGGCTGCCGACATCAGCGTAATTTGTGAAACGTAAGGCTCATTGTCATGTTTGCAGGAGCCCGACATAGGATCTTGTCATGGGTCAGAATAATTCAGCTTGCAACGCCACGTCCTATTGCTGTAACAGCTATCGTAAAACTTTCCTCCCATCTACATGTCAGTCTGTCACTCACTGGATTGTAATGGCTGTTGTGCGTATATCAAATTATTGTATTTGTTCTACTCTGCGCTTTATGAATTCCTTTCGATTTTTATTTAGCAGAACATTTATGCTTTTGCAGCTACAGTGTGGAGCGCCATTGTGTGCAGCTAGCGTATAACATTATTTAAAGCTGTTTATAAATGACATTTTCCTCTTAAGACTGCCGTCTCCTTGTATATGACGCTTTATAGGTTGATAGAAAGTTTCAAAATATTTGTAAGAACATACTGGCTAGAACCTCAAGACGGAGGCTGTCTATTTTTGCGAGCGTAGGTAAACCGTCTGCTACACCGCGTAGTGTCGTATGTATCTTGTCCACAATGGTATCTCAGATGTCGGCAGGAAAGAGGCTTTACGAGTTTAAAAAATCATTTTTATAAAGGGGTACAACAGCAGACGAATTTCACTGCTGAGACTCTCTTTCCTCATTCGATAAAGTTAATAAATTTATAGATCCCAGAACATAGCGATTCATCTTCTATCTGGAAAAAAATAGGCCTACGTGCGATTTTTTACTCTGCATCTTGTCGGTAGTAGTTTCAACCTGTCATTCAAGTTCCCAGTCATTTTATTCCATTCCAAAACGTTGTACCTTATACATCTAAAGTCATCTTAATATTATCCTGCCAGTTTACGGCATGGAGAAGTGTTAGCACTCTTTCGCATTCTGTAGGTCTTGGATTCAAATCGCATTCTGTAGGTCTTGGATTCAAATCTCCGTCCGTAGACCGGCCATCCTCTCTAAAATGTGTCGTGACCTTCAGTTCCTGCAGGAGAATGTCGACTTCGTGGTACAAAATTAGGCAATTGTCGCTCCCTTCTAGAGCTTTTCCAATTCGTTATTCACCAGTCATCTTATTACTTACTGCTATATAGTCTGAGGTATTGACAAACGACAGCATCTTAGAACAGATCATACTATGTAAAAATTGATGGATGGGTGGAATAATGGATGGACCGAGACAGAAGGAATGAATGAATGAATGAATAAATAAATAAATAAACAATTGTATATTAGATAATGGATGAATGGACGGATGGAGGTTGTTTGATAAGAACTGTTGTGTACATGTAACTCATCTGATCCTTGCTGTCTGCGAGTTTCTCTTACACTTATCCTCTTTGTATTTACTAAAGAATGATGTGAACTGTATTAAGATTTGAACGTGTTCGTCGTGCAATTTCACTCATTCCTGCAGATGAACTGTTTATGTTGCTTGTTGCAGACGCTGCCGGCCTGCCCGGTACGCCTGAACCTCAGAGGCGGCCTGGAGGCGTTGTCTCAACAGCTGACCGCCTCCGTGTCCCGCCTCCATTGCCCCAGCCTTCCGACAATGCCTGCCATCCGGGGCCGCAAGGGCTGGTGTGGCTGCCTCCAGGTCAGTGTCACACTATGGTCGCCGTGTAGCCACCAGATTTATAGACGTTTCGGAGGAACCTACACTATTCAGCTTTTACATATCATTGCTCTGTAATGATTACGTTATGTCTGAAGTCCACAAGTGTTTAGTTTCCCGACGCTAAGCACGTGCGTACAGATTTGCGGTTGCGAGTCCTAGGCTTTCGCATTTATGTAGATGAGATCTGTGTTCCTCTGGCATGTGACGTTGCGTCACTGGGTGGTTAGTTCCCGACCTTTGGAGAAGGGCTAGTGGTCTCGTCTTCAGACGTCGAAATGCCCAGTACCTTGAAGATGAGAACACCAGGTAGTTTTGAAACGTCGGGAACCAAGCATCCAGTGACTCAACGTCACATCCCAAAAGAACGGAGATCTGAATTTTGAAGTTCTCACAGCGGTGTTGCTGAAGATTCAGGCCCTCTGGAGGATGTTATGCCGTATCGACTGGTAAATAATTGTCCACGTGCTAATTACGATGAAGGTGATGGGATTACGATCCTTCTGCGCGTCGTTAACTACCAGTCGACTCGGTGTAAGAGCCCAGAAGAAAAGTATTAAAGAGAGGTTTCTTCTTTTCTCCTACCTGACATTTCGTATCTCTCCCATCATCGGCGATTCGTTGTGTTGCAGTATCTTGCAGAAACCTTTAACGAAAATTCATTTACAGCGACGCACGCATGAGAGCTTGAATGAAAGCGTACGAGGTCAGACGATAGATTTCAGTGTTTGATACTGTCGCGCAATTATGATTTGGCCCACAGACAAGGTGTAGACTTCTTCTGGTAGCTCGTGTTAATGCCGTGGATTAGTGAAATTAATTTTGAACTGAGTTCACCAATAGCACCCCTGCGCGTAAGTTGTGCTCTTTGTTGTCATGGAGCAGTGAACAAACATGAAGTTTTGTTTAAAACTCGGAAAAACAGCTACTGAAACACACGAAATGTTTAAAACTGTTTGTGGGAATGAATTTGTATCTCGTACGCGTGCGTGAAAGTGGGTTAAAAATATAGAGACGGACGTGAGGACTTAATCAATAGTGGATGGCCCCAACTGTTCGAAATCCGGAAACAAAAGCATGTCAACTTGTGGCCACAGGTTGTCAGGGATGGTTGTTTTGAAAGCAAACGAAATAAAAAAAGTAATTTTCGTTTCATTTCATTTTTGTGCTCCAGGGTAACGTATTCGGTATAGCTACTTGCCTCGGGCTGGTCGGATCGAAACCCGGTGGGGGCGAGATTTTCCACACCCTTCCCACCCAGTCGCCTATACACAACGATTATTCCCGGGGGTAAAGCAGCCGTTAGCTACCCATCCTCATAAAGCGCCGAGGTTAAAGGCAAGATATGATCTATACCTGTATTCCCCTTCTGTACCTTCATGGCAGGTTATATGGTGACCTTTACCTTTTTTTTTACTTCACGTGTATTAGTTCTTATAGACCGACTGTTGGAACTTAGTTTGACACCATAAACTTAGGTGATGGATGTTCTGGTTTAATATATTGGAGGCAAAATGTAACCATTTAACTTGGCTGAGATAGACAAACCGGAAGGTTCATTACCGCGTTCACAAGAGCCCGCCACCTGCCCCTGTTTTGAGCCAGATCAATCTAGTACAAGCCTCTCTATCTTGTTTCTTGAAAATAAATTTTTATCTTATCCTGCCATTTACGCCTAGGTGTTCTAAGTGACTCTTTTCCTCAGATTTCCCCACCAAAACTGTGTATACACATGTACAACAAAGCTGCATACAAGATTTTAAAAAATACGTCGAATATTCGTACTAGGATTTTCAACACGCCATATGGAATGATTACTCGTAACTTGTGATTAAAGAGTAAAATTTCTTTCACTCCTGTACGTGGGAAGGTGTTATGTTGAAACCCGTAAGAGTTGCGTTTTCACGTGATAGGCGTTATTGCTGTCCATTATGAATGCCATCCAGAAGCTGGCACGTCTTGCTGCATGGCGTTTGCAAATAGCTGTGCAGCAGGCGAATGAGATATCGTTCTGAAATTGGCGCGTATAACGCGTCCGCCGCGTATAACGCGTACGGCTTGTAAGTTCGGAACAAGTGGCTTACGAGGGTGCTCTGAAAAGTTCTCGGCCTAACAATGAAAAAAACGAATTTATAATTTCAAAATTATTTTCATTTTTCAACATAATCTCCCTTACGACTAATAAATTTATTTCAGCGATGCTCCAGCGCCATTATCCCGTCCCTGTAGTGGTTCTTCGTAAGATCTGCAAAATACCCCTCTACAGCTGCAATCGCCTTTTGATTCGAAGAAAAACGCTGACCAGCGAGGAAGAGTTTTGAGTTTTGGGAAGAGATGGAAGTCGGAGGGAGCCAAATATGGGGAATGGCGTGGATGTTCCAGCAATTCATAGTGCAGATCCCTTAATTTTCCCATTGCCAAAACACTTTTGTGGGCGGGTGTATTGTCCTGATGAAAGATGATTTTTTCTTTTGCAAACCAGGTCTTTTCTCATGATTTTTTTTGTCTAGTGTGGTTAAAAGATTTGAGTAATATTCCCCGGTTATTGTTTTACCCTTTTCAAGATAATCAACAAACAAAATGCGTTCAGCATCCCAAAACACCGATGCCATGACCTTTCCTGCTGATGGAACCGACCTTGTCTTCTTTGGCGCTGAACAACCGGCTTCTGTCCACTGTTCTGACTGCTGTTTGGATTCTGGTGTGTAATGGTGAATCCAAATCTCATACATAGTAATAAATCGACGCACAAAATCAGTTTTATTTTTGTTAAAACGCTCCAAGCACTGTTCAGAGATTTTCATGCGAGTGCGTTTTTGATCTGTTGTGAGCAAGCGCGGAACCCATCTTGCGCAAAGCTTTTTCATATCCATTTCTTCATGTAAATTATATCGTACACGTTCTTTTGAAATGCCTATAGGCTCAGCAATTTCACGCACTTTCATCCGCCGGCCATCCAATAACATATCGTGCACTTATTCAATGATTTCTGGTGGTGTTGCACTTTTTGGACGTCCTTCACGTGGATCATCTTTAAGGCTGGTACGACCACATTTAAACTCGGCAGCCCATTTCTTAATTGTTGAAAACAAACGAGAAGAGTCCCCATAAATTTTTTGAACTTTGAATGAACTTTATTTGGCGTTAAACCTTCTTTTACAAAGAATTTTATAACCGCACGATACTCAATTTCATCCATTTTAAGGGACACAGACAACACTCCTGCTTCAGATAGCTGTATAAAACAAACTACTTGATAGAATGACTTGCAGGTTCACATGGATGCTTATGACAGATGTACTAACTTAGGAAAAAAATATTGCCGATATTGTTGCCATCTATGTTCGAGGCAGAGAAATTTTCAGACCTTCCACTACTCTTAAGGATAAATGGAGGAACTTCGTGAAATAAACAGCACATTTCAACAGCTTTACTTTATAGGCTTACTACAGCACTGTGCAGTTAGGTGCAGACAGACCGTTACCAGTGTATTTAGTACAACCGACGTTTCGGTAGATGTCTTTAAACTTGTTTCCTAACGGTTGGCATTAGGCTGACAGATTTTTATGTGATTTGTTTATATAATTTTTAAGTACTGCAAAGGTTCCAGTTTCGATTTGGATGGGTATGTTTCTTATCTTGCAGTTATTTAGTAATTGATGTCTCTCGGCATGGGGAACTTTGGGACATCTGAGATGGAGGCGACATTGGCTCTGCTTAACAGGGCCCTGAGATATTGTGTGATTATATATTTTTGGAAAGTACTAGACAGTATTTTTGTAAAAGTGACTTGGGGACTATACGCAATCCATAATGAGCGTTAACGAATTGACCTATTGCATTAAGTGTATGGCGTTTTTCAGAAAAATAGACCGTAAAATGCCTAACAACCCGCATATGTAGCCTTCACAATTACAGAGACGGCGCAGTGTGAATTTTTCAGGCAATTTTGACGTGATAAGAATCTGTACTTGTACGAATGAAGATATTTGAATAAATTGCCTATATTTAGTCTGTTATCTGTCACAGAAGGGGGAAGAAGTAGCTTTTTGCTTCTTAAATCACTATGTCGTCCTTGTGTTCCAGTTGAACCATGTCCACCAAACTTGGTAAAAACATTTCACCGGAGAGGAACCCAATTTTCCTGACAGCGATGTATTGCGCACAGGAATTTGTGAAACCAGAATGACACTAGATGAAATGATGCGTAGTAATAGACGTTGGAAAATTATGCCTTTTTTTGTGAAGCGCGCGCGCACGTGTGTGTGTGTGTGTGTGTGTGTGTGTGTGTGTGTGTAAGTGTAACAACCAGGTGCGAAAAATTCTTTACATTTGTGTTTGATGGCGGTCAGCATTGGAGTTAGGCATATGGAAGTTCGTACAGAGATGGATCGTAAACATTCCTGTTCATTATGTGTGAAATATTGTTTGTAAGACATGGCGACGATGCGAAACCTTTGAGTTCATGTCGGTAAAATTTAACTTATGCAGAATCCGTAGTATTATCACCGTTGCAATATTTTTATTTTGTGAATTATTCACACACAAACGGTGATAATACTCATGTATTTTAACAATTACAGATTCTCTAGCTTAACATGAGTTTAGGTCTCCTACGGTTTTACAGCAAGCTGCCCGCGTTACGCAAGAGGATAAGACACGTTTTCCGCCAGCATTACGACCTTAGTTCAGAACGGACGCTCTTAACTGTTTATCTGCTTCTTTGCAGGTCTCACATTGTGACCGAATGTTGCTAGACAAAGGGGGTTATTTTGGAATAACAGAAATGTCCTTCCGATTATTTACTTTCACTTCCTCTAGTGAATGAGAATTTAGTCTACCCAAATGCACTTCATCTTTTGGTATCCCCACTAAATAAAAGTCACAAGAACTTAATTCAGACTAGTGGGCAGGCAACCATCTTTCACTCATTACTCCTTAACAAGAACCTCAGTTAAAGTCATTCAGTACAAACACAGGTTCAGTCTAAACACACCCCATATTTTATTTCAAATTGTTAAGCTACATGTTTCGAGCCTACACATGGATCATCATCATCAGGCTTCATATAAAAAGAGCATGCGAAAGTGCATATTCTGTCATACACTAGGATTATGAGATCTCAAAATTTGCAGGTTTTATATATGTTGAGGTGCATTTCAAAATATTATTACAGTAGCTATTGTGTGTGTGTGTGTGTGTGTGTGTATTTTTGGGCTCTTTCGCAAAACTGTGAAAAACGACTATTAGCTTCGTCATGTCTGTCTGTCCGCCCGGAACACCTCGGCTCGCAATTGATGGATTTTCATGAAATTTGATATTTATGCATTTTTCGAAAATATGTCGGAAAAAATTTAAGTTTCATGGGAATCTGACAAGACCAGTGGGTATTTACATGAAGACCTATGTGAATTTGTAATAATATCTCGCTGAATTCTTTTTAGAATGAGAAATATTTCAGACAAAATTGTAGAGAAAATCAAACATTTTATGCGCAGTAACTTTTTTAACGACAGTTGTGCCGTTTATCAGATAATGTAGAAAAATGTTGTAGAGCCGGAGAGGTCACGGATGACAGTATGGCACGGTGCGTGCGCTTTGCATACTGGGTATTTAAGGCTACAAAAGCACATTCGGAATATGTAATACTTATTGCTTTTCCCCGACAACAATTACACGAACGCTGCTCCGTGTCACGTTGTAGTACATTGCCTTTGTTGTTTCTGTTGAAAGTATTTTAATTCGGCTGTGGCATGTCTTAGTCAGTGTTGTATGCTGATATTTTATTCAGTAATGAACGGGGTGTGTGGAATCTTGTAGGGGTGAATTTACTTTATCTGATGTTATCAGTCCACTTTTAATGTTCTATAAAAGTTTCAGATAATTCGTTCAATGTTTAAAATATTTTGAAGTAAATCTTGTGTATACAAAAACTGTAAATTGTGAGAACTTATCATCTTAGTGTATAACGGAATAGACACTTTTTACTTTTTGCGTATTGTTTTTACACGATGCCTGATGATGACCCTGTATGCGATCGAAACATGTTTTTTAACAGTTTGGGCTAGAAGAACCTGTGTTTGTATCGGATGAGTATAACAGTACAACTGGAAGGCACTCATCAAGGTAATTTCTATTGAAGAATTTGTGGAATCATTAGTCTTTAGTGCTGTAGACGGTTTTTTTGTCTTAAACCAGTTAATCCCAAAAGGTGCCACGTAAATCCTACATAATGTCCGGAATTTGTTTCGCCTCCCCCCCCCCCAAAAAAAAAAAAAAAAAAAAAAACTGGACCTGTTATTCTCCCGGTACTAACTGCGTATCCAAATCATTGATAAGAATGTCGAATGGTGTAATATAAGCACTTCGTAAAGAGTACTGGCATGTTTGTTGGACCTTTTATTCTGGATGATTACGTACGCGCCAAATCAATATAAAATGCAAGTTCTGGGTCAAGAAGACAAGCACGGATTTTTGAAACGATCTGTAGTATCGAATTCTTGCTTCGCAGTCCGGAGGCAGAACGACTGTGGACGTGTGCGGCTGTTTTGGAGGGTCGTAACTTGAAGTGTTGTTGCGACGTGCGCAGTGTAGACAGTTAAGGTAACCAACTTTTCTTGGTTGCTTCCATGGCAGCAGCAGTATCATCACGTCCTGCATCTGGTATTACGTGTCTTTTTCCGGGTTTTCGTTTTGTTTGCCACTGGCTACTTTGCACTAAACCTCTCCTCTGTTGTGTAATCTGTTGCTTTGTATGTCACATCTCTTTCAGGATACTTTCCACGAAGCTTTTCTTTGACATTTCCTCCATGGCTTACACTTTAATGTGTCTGTATAAATAGAGCCTGCTGCTTGTTCACTGCTACGTGTTATGCTATTCCACAACACAGTACTATCCTATCGCATGCATGGACGCATCTACTGTTCTGAGAACAACTGTGCATTGATCTGAGCCAGCCTCGATTTTGTGATTAGTTTTCCAGAAGGAAGCAGTAACCTGTCGACCTGAGATTTTAAAGATGTCGATTTCATGACAAATTGGGAAGCGGCAAAATCTTTGCAACAGAGATTCGGCTTTGAGCTCTGCTCGGGACTTCTGATAAATTGTGTTGTTTTGAGGGACTGATCATGTATATCTAAAGCATCTGAATGAAATGAGTAATATAGGTCTCGGTTTTGTACCCACTGCTTGCTGTTTCCAGGTTCTGTTCCTCACCTTTTTGAGTCACGAAAGTTCCCCAAGCGACAAGGGAAAGGTAGCTGACCTGATAACTCAGGTATGGACGGTCATGATACTGCGTGGGTGCACCCTACTTTTGTGTACCACGTGTTTTTATGCTTTCTTTCCACAAATATGAAGGGAGAAACGCGCACATTGATGATTATGCCCATCTGTACGGTTGTGTTTCAACTTTAGTATCACTGGTGGTATTCTCTTAAAATGTGTACGTACATGGTACCGACATCCCACTAATCATGTGCCTCAGCACGGCAGGTGTCGCGGGAGCTTTGTCACATACGAAGCCTGCATCCTTCGGGAATATGGAGTTCGTTTCGTCCCCTGCACGTCAGCTTCCCTTATTTCGTGTCAAGATATCGAGGTGCCAACGTCCCACCCCTAAACATGCCTCGCACGTCATCAAGATACTCCTCTACACGCGACGGTACACTTGTCTTGAAATATAGGTAATTTATCTTCGAATATAGTCCTTCAGTGCTTGAAAGTATGTGTATTGATCACATAAACTCTGTCTTTCGGGATTCTCCACAAATCATAACCGCACTAATTCAAATCTTGAGGTGTAAGACGTCACAATCCGCCATTTGTTTGTTGTTTCTCCGAAAGGCACGGTCCGAATTGTTTTGCTCACGCTTACTGCACACCAGAATTCAAATTTGCTGTCACACAAAGGAAGAGCGCGTGGACTTACGAACACGGATATCTATAATTCTCGTTGTTTTCTTTTACATTTAGTGTAAACCGTACCTCGTTCGAGATGAAAACGGTTTCCAGATAAACAAGACAGGCCGTACACAAATAACGTAACATTGAGGCGCTTTCTTGCAACCATTGTTGCGGCAGAAAAGCAACAAGTGTTACATCTTCTGAATGTGTATTTGTAAACTTAGGTATCCAGCATGCAATGCGCATGCGCCATATTTTCATCTGTAGCCTGCCAGGCTTAACAGTATTTTTCCACATTATCTTATCAACGTTACGATTTTCGAAAACACGTTGTAGAAAGTGAAATGTGTGTTTTGATTTTCTCTATAACCCTGTCTGAAACATTTCCCATTCTAAGAAGAACTGAGCGAGATGTAGTCAAAAGTAGATATAGGTCAAGTCAGATTTTGGTGAAACTTTAATTATTTCGACATTTTTTTTCCCGTAAAATACTCAAATATCAAACTTAATGGAAATCCGTCCAGTGGGAAACGAGTTGTTCCATTCGGGCGGATGAAGCTAATCCTCGCTTTTCGCAATTTTGCGAACGCGCCAAAAAATCAGTTGGCTGCCGATTCCTGAAGTCGCCTATAACAACCACATTCCGGCTTTCCATTCTAGCGGAAAGAGTCGTTGTACGGTTCTGATTTTATGTGGACGTAGTTGCAAAAGTTTTGTTGCTCTGTTTACTGAGGATTTTGACATCCCTTCTGAACACTTGATCGGCGCAACGATTTTATGGGGATTGCTTCCATTTGAACGCCAGAAATGTTCAGTTTCCCTTTGGTTAAAACATGGCGCCTTCCCTCTTTATTCTTTCGCAATGGTGAGATTGTCATTTGGAAATTTTCCAGTATGCTGCGTTTGGTTATTTGACACGGCTTCGTTGACGAAAGACTTTTTCGTACAAAACTTTCAGCGACATTTATTCCAAGCCGCATACTTTGCAAAGGCATCGCAAATGAACACACTTTGTTCGACGGCAAACATTTCTCACACGCACAAACTACCTGCTCTCTATGAGGCGCAAAACATGCCCTTGCTACCGTCGTACGTTTCGACACTACTTCGGCAAAGTGAGCTCGTATTTCTTTTCGCTTGGCGGCACAACGTTGGATGCCCAGCATCACGGGATGTCAGCACAAATTTCTTCATTTTGCTAGAATGTGTAAACAAGCGCGCAGCAGACGCACGAACTCGTGGGGTGGAAGTAACAATAGGGAACTACTCAAATACGATGACCACAATAACCAAACGGAGCAGGAGGTAGTGACACTAGGGGAACTACTGAAATAGGATGACCACGGTAACCAAACGGAGCAGGAAGTTGTGATAGTAAGGAACTACTTAAATGCTATTACCCCACCGTAACCAAACGGAGCAGGAGGTAGTGACACTAGGGGAACTACAGAAATGCTGTGACCACGTTAACCAAACCCAGTAGGAGGCAGTGAAACTAGAGGAACTACTGAAATATGATGACGCACGGTAACCAAACGGAGCAGGAGGTAGTGACACAAAGAACTACTGAAATACGATGACCACGGCAACCAAACGGAGCAGGAGGCAGTAGGGGAAGTATTGAAATGCCGTGGCTGTGGTAACCAAACGGAGCATATTCAACATGACAGCAGTGTAAATCATGACAGCGTAGTGGTAGAAGCCAGAGTAACCACCATTAGGAATTTTATAACTTTATGAAGTATTCTTATAGTGTTACTCTCCTGTTTACTTTCATTTCTAGATAGAACCTATTTTTTATTAGCCCACTAATGTAAAGTATGACACGAGTAATTTCTCCTCTGTCCTACTCACTTCGTAAATACCATCACTGGCTTTCTACACCTCGTGGGTGTTTCGATGGAATGGAGCGTGTGTAGAATGTGTGTCTGATCCTCCTGCATCACGACATATCGTGCAACTAGAATAAGTGACTGGTGTTGCTGCAAGACAAGCAGTGTATCAGAACTGCGGGCAAGTACACTCTTGGAAAAACATAACTGCTCAATAAGGTTCTGGGGGTACGCGGTGGCGCAGTTTGTTGGGGCACTATCCTACAAACCGGAAGGTTGCCGGTTCGATTCTCGATGGGGTCATTGGGATTTTCATTGACTTAATCCTTCCGGCTGCAATATGGCCCTGGGATCGACCAGTACTAGGGATGTGTTCTAGGGATAAAAGCGGTCGATGCGTACGGCTGACAACCTGGCCACCTGGTGCCGATTGTCTAGAAATTCTAAGAGCCTTGACCTCCTGGAGACCTAGAGGCTTGTCCAGGCCAGTCTATGGATAGCTATACAACAATATGCTGGTCAGCGCATTCGATGGCCTTTTAGACACGTTCGCAGAATTGCGAAAAGCGACTATTAGCTTCGTCATGTCTCTCTGTCTGTCCGTCCGTCCATATGGAACAACTTCGCTCTGACTGGACGGATTTTATGAAGTTCTAGGCTTGGGGATTTTTCAAAACTTGTCGAGAAACCTGATTAAAATCAGGCAAGAATAACAGTTACTTTACTTTAAGACCTGTACACTTTTATGATAATATCTCACTGAATTTTACTTGGAATGAGAAAGTTTTTGGTAAGATCAAAACGCACGTTTTACCGAAAATTGCGCTGTTTATGAGATAAAGTGGAAAAATGTAGTAGAGTCGGAGCGACCACAGATAATATGGTGCATGCGAATTCCATGCTGGATACCTAAGGCTACAAACACACACTTAGAATATGTAGTATTTATTGCAGCCGATCCCAGTGGCCGCGCGGTCTAAGGCGTAGGTCTGCGGCCGCTCGTTTGTTGAGAATCCCTCCGAGGACATGGACTTTTGTTGTAAGTGTTGTGTGTTGTCAGGTAGAGGTCTCTGCGACGGACCGATCACTCGTCCAGAGGAGTCCTACCAACTGTGGTGCGTCGTTGTGTGTGATGTAGAAACCTTGTGAATGGCCCACTCGGGGGAGGGTG
>Ga0268261_10001189_pt1 | contig 17521 bp, 15 predicted proteins | sample TergutNc150P1_FD_190353 | JGI IMG/M metagenome (GOLD analysis project Ga0268261, IMG submission 190353) | Nasutitermes corniger P1 segment gut microbial community from laboratory colony in Florida, USA - Nc150 P1 (SPAdes) (version 2) | ecosystem: Host-associated > Arthropoda: Insects >...
AGTGTCGTGTGTTGTCAGGTAGAGGTCTCTGCGACGAGCTGATCACTCGTCCAGAGGAGTCCTACCGACTGTGCTGCGTCGTTGTGTGTGATCTAGAAACATCAAGAATGGGTGCTCCATATATGTATGACATTAGTCGCCTAAGGTTTAATGATTTAAGCCTTATCCTGCTAACGTGGAGAAAATGGTGAGCTCCTAATAATGCCAGCAAATAGCAGATCGGATTTAATTTGGGATTTAAAGGGTTAAATACCCCCTCTATATCTAAGAAAACACCCAGAGCTGTCTGTTGCTGGTCAAGCACCTTTTCAACCCAAACCACAAGCTGATGAAGGACTGTTTCCACTGATTTCCCAGCCTGGTAAGCTTGTTGATTAGGATGCAGTGGCACTGAAGTCATAGCTTCATCTCTGTCTACCAGCCTGTCCATGGTCTTAAGAAGAATGAAGTGGAAAGTAGGTTGTGATTTAAACATCGCAGAAGACAGGACTATGATTACACAAGTTAAGATAAATTTAGGTAAAGTTAATGTGAAGTTGCCCCTATGCAAGACATGAAGGAATATGAGGCAATGGAGGTATAGTTCCGCTCATTTTTAACCTCTGCATTAGATGGAGGTGAGTGGTTAGCTAAACATCTCTGCAACTAACCCGAGGACAGAGCACCCTGTGCCCACTGGATAGGAGGCTGAGTGGGCCCCAGGGCTGGTCTGGGTGCTGTGAGGAAAAAAATTTATTACAGGTTATGGCAAAATGTAAATTGCATTTATGCCATCCTAATTATGCAGGTTTACCAACGTTCCCACGCCATGAAATTTTCTGAAATGTAAATGGTTAAAAAAAAACTCTTGTCTGTGACAGGAGGTAGTGTTTTCACTTAGTATTTTTTTAATGTCTCTGTTCAGTGTGCAGTTAACATGCTATTTATGGCACATGTGGCCTCCAAGCTAACCTATTGGCCGAAGTCCATATTATGAGAAAATTCTGCTCTGAGCTGGGAACAATGCATGAATAATTCAGTCATTCATTCATTTTATTTTTGTTCATTTGATGCAGAGAGGGCCATAGCCCGCAGGATATAGAACATGTCGTCATTAGTATACACTATACAATGTGGCACAAATTACAGTTCTGCCATTGGCAGCAGTCAATACTTGACAGATGTTTACAATAAAAGCAGTTAATTGCTTAGAACTTTAAAAAATGAATAACAAATAATGAAACAATATTAAATATCATTAGTTGTCTTACAATTAAAATATTCATCTAATGTATAGAACGAGTGTAGACAAATAGAAATTATCTGAGTTAACAAGGTGCAATAGATGGTTAGGGTATTCTGACAACAAAATGTCTCCAGATATATGGGATTTGAACTGTTTGATGGCAGGTATTTAGAAGTGTCTGGGAAGAATCATGATAGGCATATGCTACTGTACAGGAACACCTTGGTAAACTCCCAAGGGAGGTTTGCTTTATTTGCTGTGTATGAGGGCTTCGTTATGCATAAGATAATTTTAGTGTAAGTGATGGTTTGAAAGCATGTTTAGATATGGTGTGGTTTGTTGACAGGAGGTTGCTGGCATCAATGGAGAAACTGCTGTGCCTGTTGATGAACCTTCTCATCTGTGGCTGGAGCAAGGAGCCTACCAAGAGTCTGACCCCTTGTGACCTTGAAGATGGAGGCACTGTGTTCTCCCAAACAGCCAACTGCATTGTTTCACAACCCAAAAGACGGTAATCTACATTCACAGCCCTGATATTTCGTATTTGTAAGTCCTGAATTTGTATACTCAAAGAGTACTGCACTTTTATAAGCACTGTAATTGAGAACATGATAATGATTACATAGTTGCTACTTTTCTTTTTCTGATGTGTGGTAACATCACTGAAGAGCTTCTGCTACAAGTGATGAAGGATACCTCAGTGTGAATGAAGAAGGAGCTTCCAGCAATTCCCCACCTCCCCTCTGCAGATTGTCTGCTAAGAAGTTGATCCTGTCCAAGGACAGATCACTTGGATACCTTCTCCTTAACACATTGCGGGCGGGTGACGCAGATTTGCGTTTTCAACACGGTGAATCTCGGTACATCTGCAAGTTCTCCTTAGTGCCACTCTGCATGGGGGAATGTTTCCAGAGGTATCACACCCTCAAGCACTTTGGTGAGTATTTCCTGAAAATTTCAGTTCACAAAAATAGTTAGTGAATTTGTTATAAATTTTTAAAGAAACACAGTATAAAAGTTGATTAATCCTTAGGCTACTAATGTCATACATATATATATATATATATATGACATTAGTAGCCTAAGGGTTAATGATTTAACCCTTATCCTGCTAACGTGGAGAAAATGGTGAGCTAATAATGCCAGCAAATAGCAGATGGGATTTAATTCAGCGTTTAAAGGGTTAAAATTGTTAAAAACCCCGGGAATGGGCGTTTAAACAATTTAAATGACCCCGTCCTCAATGTGTTAATTTCAAAAACAGCCTTACTCAAATTTACCACAACCAGTCCACCCAGTTTTAATGTTCCCAGATAAAATATAAGATACACCAGATGATAACATATTTATTTGTACAGCTACAAGTGCCAGTAGTTTTGTGTCCACAAGAAGTGACCTCAAGAGCAATTACAGTTTCATCACCTGCAATATTTTTGGCTTGTTCAATAAAAGATAACAATAATGAATTAATGGCTGCTCCTCACAGCATCCCATCTTTCACTTCTTCTCTTAATACACTTGGTAAGCAAGGAATGCAACATATGACTCCTTCAGACAGTGTCTCTGCAACAAAACATCCACTGACAGGCCCACTTAACTTCACACACGTGGAAAGAGTAGACGAGGAAGACAAAAGGCCAAAGGGCTGGGCTCGCATCATGATACTAGTTCAAAATTCCCTGTCTACAAAATTGAAGGAGTATTTCCAATACAATAATATATGGTACTACATTTTTGCACAGTATAAATTTTATTTTATTGCTTTACTTCACTATATGCAAGGTACAGTTTATTCGTACTGTTAATATTAGACACTGTATTATATTTTTGTATTGTTGTCTTTAATTTTAACTGTATTATATGACAATGTTATGTCTTCATAACAGTATGTATATATATATATGATCCTTGGCTTGTTCTGTATCTCAAAGTCCCTCGTGGTACCTTCCATAGATCACCTGAATATGAATAAAACTAAACTAAACTAAACGAAACTAAACTAAACTAAACTAAACTAAACTAAACCAAACTAAACTGGGCACTTATCTGTTGAAGCCATTACAAAGGGTTGCTCAAACAATTCGGGAAAGTGACTTCAAAATTTTGTGTGCAAATGTTTCATCAGGGGGAATGTTTAAATTTCCATCCAGTATAATAGTGCATGCTGCCATGGAAACCCAACCAGCGAGGAAAGTAACAGCCTCAAATGAGGGACCCATATAAGTTAAAAAAAAAAGTGCCAAAAATACCATTCCCAACAAAATTTCCAAAATCTGGGTTGTGACATACGGAAGGAAGAACCAATCAAGTTCAAGCAAGTCTGAGGAAAACTACAACACAGACTAGTCTTCGAAGTCTGAGAGACACTTAACGAAGAATTGTCATAATGTATGTCACATACCAACATTTAATCCATGACATACCGCTGAAGTACACAACTGTAACACCAGGCATGAGGCACACAGTCACAAATAAGTGCCATTCATTACACTGTTTAAGTGTGTTAACATACAAACCACTGCGTGCAATTTATGTACAGGCTTGCCGCAGTACAATCAAAAAAGGGCTACAAGCTATTAACCATGTATCTATCCACACATTACCAATACTGCTGGCTATTGGACCAAGAGCCCAAGAAATTGCATACAATCTACTATATATCAACATCTTCATAATTCAGCTATTTACCACAGTAGACTAAAAACAGGTACTTTATACAAGCAAAATCAGCTAACAAAACAAAGCCAGAATTATACACACAAACAAACACCACAAAAACATCAGATAACAATACTCACCTCATATTCAGTTTTTATGGACAAAACTGATGGTCTGTAAACGTCTTCCATTTTTGCGTCAGTGCAATCTTCCTCACCCACAACATCCACATCTCTCTCTACTTTGACTTTATCACTGTTTAGCTGTAAAATTGAAATAAAAAGGCATGGCTGATAAAAGGTTTCCAGACTTTCAACTCCAGTACTGTTCATATTATAGTGTTCAGGGTTTTGGTATGTGCAAAATCCCAGGATGACAACAACGTTTCAGAGGAATGTGCCTCCTCCATTCCTGACTATCATAATTACATCCAGGTAGAGAAGGACGTCAGATGCAAGACAGAATCAGTACATTCTTCTGAAATATTGGTGTCTGTGACTTAAGTGTAAGGTACACATGTTCAAGGAAAATGTGTAGCAACTAACATAATATATACTAAAAAATAAAATAGTATAATTCCTCTTAACAAGCCCATGCATGAACTCACACACAGACACATGCACACACACACACACACACACACACACAACTCAACAACCACCATAAAAATCATCTAAAAAAAATATGGCTCACCTCAGGTTCATACTTTTCTATGGAAAAGGCTGAAGGTATGTAAACCTTGTAAGGTTCCATGCTGATGGAATCCCCTTCACTTTCCACACCCACATCTGTTTCTGTTTTCACTGTCTCAGCTTCCTGTTGTAAAAACATAACTAACAGTTGATTCCATTACATTACACATTCCTTATGGTCTCAAGATGTGCAAAATTTATGGCTTGGAAACAGTCTCAGGAAGGGAATTGGACCCTAACTTCAAGGAAATCCGGAAAATAAATCTTATGTTATCAGAATTTTTAAGCCAAATTCTCCCCTTGAAAATTTTTCCGAGAACCTACTGAAGCTTGGCAAAGATATTAACAAGCAAAAGCATACAATTTTCATTTCTAAAGCAGTTGTACAGTTTTATATGCCTGTGCATTTCTTATGATGCAGTGGCCAAACCCATGCTTGTGCCATACCCAATGAAACATTACAGCTTCATCACAAATGATAAATTTGTACAGACTTAGAAGAAGGATGCACTGTGATATACCACTCTTGGATTAACCCCGAGGGAATGTGGAATACATAAAAGTAAGTCAGGGCAACTCCTCTAGAAACAAAATCCACACCAGACACCTCTTCTTGACAAGACGGATGCCCTTTCTACATTCTGGATATTCCATCAATCAAAACACACGTAATTAATTACACACAAGATTTATACAATCATAAGAAAGTCATATACACACAAACTACACAACAAACTCACGGCAAGTTTCGTATCACTGCATAATTCTCACTTTTCATGCAAAATACTTGCCATAGTAATTATGACAGAGGATCACAAAATCTTCCACCCCCCCTTGTGCTAAACATTACCACATTAATTGAAAGCCAAAATATGAATTCAATGAACTATTCAATGTGTGCAATCACCCTTAAAAATTCAGCAGGTTGACCACATGTAGCTCACAAAACAGCAACTTATCATAACCCACCAACACACAGTTTTACAGGACACAAAAAAACTTGCCCAATCCTCCACAGACTAACATTTAAGCATGTAGCATTTTTTACAAAACTATAAGCAAAATGGATTTTTTTGTGGATACAACATTTTGACAGGTGTGTTTGTAACCCACCTGTCTAGAAATCTGGGAATCTCAGTCTGACAAATGGTGCAGATTATGACAACTGCTGTTCTGTGAGCGATACATTAACATGTGCCTGTCACAATACAATCAGCCCAGCCCTCTTGGCCATGTAAATCCAACAAACTACAGGACAGAAACACCAAACACTCACCATACTGTCCTCACAGCACAAAATATCTCTTCATGTGTCTGCACTAGAAGTTGTGGCACTCTTATTGCAAGAGTCTGCAAAATCTTGTGTAAGCCCAGAACTTGCTGAATTACAAAAGGTAAGTTGTTGGTTGCGTCAAGAACAGGCATACAAAACATTTGGTGACACAGCTGACAAGTTCTGATAAATGTGCGTAAGTTAGGGCATTCGTACAGTTCTGAAAGCAACATATTAATTCTATAAGTGAGATCTGATATGTGGGGTCTAAACATATGAATTGTAAAAGTGGTGTCTTAACATATTAAATGCATAAGTGGGGTCCAAATACATTATTGTATAAGGGGGGTCTGATTACATAATTTTTACATGTTGGGGTCCGATAATATTAATTTACTAGAGGGGTCTGATCCTGTTCATTATATTAGTGGGGTCCGATCATATGAACTGTAAAAGTTTGGTATGATCACACAAATTGTAAGAGTGCGGTCTGAACATATTCACTGTAAAAGTGGGGTCTGATCATACTAATTATACGAGTGGGGACTGAATGTATGAATTGTATATGAGGGGTCTGATCATATTTGTAACAGTGTGGTATGATTATATTAACTGTATATGTGGGGTCTGGTCATATTAAATGTAGAAGTGGGGTCTGATCATACCGCATTTTGTAGAAACATGTCCATATTCGTAAGAGGCACAGTCATTAGCTGCCTACAATAGCAACATTAAAATACAAGGCACAATAAAACTTTCAGATTATTAAATTGTACAAGCGAGGCAGCAAGCAAGCAAGCAAGCCTACCAGTAGTTCGGCACATTCATACATGTTGCACCCACTTCCAGTGAATCATATACAAGTTATCACATATTGCTTCATTTCTCCTCACAGTGGACTGACAGTGATAATGTGGTATACACTAAGGAACAAGAAGTGTTTTTGATTGAATCAAAGGATAAAATTTCATCCTACTAAATTCTGCCACAAACTGCACTGAAAACATCATCTTGTATGTACCTTGTAAGTTGATCATGGTTAGTAAAACCATTTTGTAAACAAAATCTTTATTGAACTTCAAAGGAGAGGAGACAGACACACTGAGAGCAGGAAGATGATGGAGGACAAATTTCAAGACAACAATCCATAAATGGCAGGAGGGGGAATCACAGCAACCGCCTATCGCGCGTTTCAAAATTAACGATATAAGAAACTTACTTGCAGGCAAAGGGACATCTTTCTGAACATCTTTTGTAATTCATGGTAAGAAAAATCCATGTAATATTGGGTATAATGGGTAGAGGCATGAAATACTCATAGTACACTGTACTATTGGGAAGAACAGCTCACAGTTTCTTAGTTAATGAATTTCAATTTACTGGGGGGGGGGGCTTCCAGCAGGATTATGCAGTGTCAAATAATAAAAGCCTTGCGGCAATAGTCATGTGAACCCAATGGCTGTTCTCTACAACAATTTATCAAAACATTCAATAAAATTTACCTGATACACAACTCTGGCAACATCTGCACAGACATGACAGTCTAACAACATACTGTATGGTCATTTACCATCTATAAATTTCTAATTACAGCAAAGAGAATAACACAGGACAAATAGTTGGAACCAATTATAACATTTACTTACTTACTTACTCCATGGAGCAGAGTCCTTCTTGAAAAGCTAACCGATTTTCAGCTAGTCAAGAAACTCCCCACATTTTACGGAACCTGAAGGTTCATTACCATATTCACAAGTGCCTGCCATCTGTCCCTATCCTGAGGCACCTCAATTAAGTCCATACCCCCACATCCCACTTCCTGAAGATCCATCTTAATATTATCCTCCCATCTACATTTGTGTCTCCCAAGTGGTTTCTTTCCTTCTGGGTTCCCCACTAAAACCATGTATAAGCCTCTCCTCTCCCCCATATGTGCTACCTGCCCTGCCCATCCCTTTCTTCTCAATTTTATCATCTGAAAAATATAGGGTGAGGAGTACAGATCATTAAGCTCCTCATTATGTAGTTTTCTTCACTCATTTGTTACCTCGTCCCTCTTAGGCCCAAATATTCTCCTCAACACCCTATTCTCAAACACCCTCAGCAATTATAACATTTGTTATATCTAAAGAAACAACACACTTCATTACAAAGTAATAATGTTATTGGATTTCATACCCTGTACCTTCTTCACGACCAACATGTGGAAATATGATTCAACTCATAAAACACATTATGAAATATTGTCAAATAATTAGTATCCTATCACTGCTGATGCCAGAGATTTCTCACAGAACAGTCCTGACAGTTATATTAATATGAAGTTAACTGTTATCAAGATTAAACATTTCTAATTAACTATCAAAATAATTCAATAAAAGAATCTACTAATATCAAACTCCTAGGGTTGGAATTACAAAAATATATAAACCAGAAGAATCATATTAATAAAATTTTACCTAAGCAGAGTAGCACATTATTTGTTGTTAGATCTATGTACACTTACAGTAACATGTCCACTCTTAACACATTCACTGTCATAGTCGACTTTGGTCGATTTAATAATTCATGCTTAAAATTGCCAGCGTCGACCTTAGTCGATCTAATTTTTCAATCACGCTCTTTCAGCTTAAATTAGCTGATCTGTCATTATAGGCGGGAAACTGGTACAGCAGCTTCAGTATATCTAGCTGACGTTATCTTTATCCATTGCATAGTTTATTATGCTTACATTGAGATATAATGAACCCGTGTTTATCCTTATGCTCTCTGGCTGCAGTCTATAAAGAATCTTTTATACGTGAAGTCGTGTATGTGTGGGAGTTTATACTTCTCAGTGCAACATGGCATCTAGGAAAAGAAAAACAATTGGATTTAGAACTGTAGAAGAATTAGCTGATGCGGTGAATGAAATTGTAACTGACAGTGATTCAGATACAGATAATATTCACGAATTTTCAAGTAGTGAAGAGAGTGAATCTGAAAGTGCAAATAAGAATAATAATGAGAGTAACATTTCAATACCGGGCCCTAGCGGCAGACAGATAGATGTTACCCCAACTACAGGGTTTTCTAAAAATGATCGTCAACCAAGAATACCACCCTTCATAGGCAATCCGGGCGTGCAATTTGCAGTTGAAAATTAAGCAGATGTGATGAGTCATTTTGACCATTATATTCCTCCTGAACTCATTGAAATAGTAGTTGACCAGACAAATTTATATGCACAACAACAGATCGCGAAAATGCCTCGTCCCGTTACAAAACATGTACGTAGTGAAGAATGGAAACCAGTAACAGTAATCGAAAGGAAAAAATTCTTTGGTTTGATTTTTGCAACTGGTATAGTCCGAAAACCAAAATTAGAATTGTGCTGGTCAAGGAGAGGAATTTTTCAGACTCCAATATTTCAACAAACAATGTCTAGGAACAGATTTCAACTTATCCAAAGGTACCTTCACTGCAATGACAATAATGCAGCAGGAGCAAATGAAGATCGTTTGTACCGTCATCATCATCTGACGAGTCGCAAGGCTCGAGCAGAACACCTACACCTACTCCAACAAAACGTGCCCCACAAAATGACCCCCCTGGCAGGCTTGATGGAAAACTAAAGAATCACAAGCTGGTCCATATTCCACCCACAAAGATGATAAAATGCCAACATGAAAATGTCCAGTGCATGTGCAAAAAAATATCAAGAAAGAAACTAGATTTCTCTGTGCTCAGAATGGTGTTCCTCTGCATCCAGAAGGCTGCTACACACAATATCACACACTGAAACATTACTGAAGGTATGTTCTAAATTTCAAGTCTTTATCTGATATAGTTTTTGTGTAATTATTTTCTTTACTGAAATCATGAAAGAAGGGGCTGTGGACCCTTTAAATGACCGGCATTTTAGTGCCCCTGGGTATTTAAATAGCTGGCAGCAAATGTGTTAAAATCATTTTGCATATTTTCATGCAACAATGGAATATGGCATTACATTATGGGGGAACTCAATTGACGGCAAAAAAGCCTTCCTACAGCAGAAAAGGATAATTAGACTTATGACTGGTTCAAGCTCTAGAACAACTTGTAAACTTTTATATCAGAGATTAGAATAAACTTGTCTTTGCAATACATACTATCCCTTATAAGGTTCTTGACAGAGAGGTTGCAAATTTATACACTTACTTCTACACTTCATGGTTTTAATACAATAAATAAATTACACTTACATAAACTGTCAACCACCCTTATGATATACCAGAGAGGAGCATACTATGATAGCATTAAAATACTCAACAAATTGATCAAATATATTGCTGAATCAACTTTCAGGAAAAAATTTTTTATACCAAATCTTAAGTGGTATTGAATGGACAAAGCCTTCTGCTCAATTGAAGTCTTAATATTCTCTTTGATATGAGGCCTGATTGGGGTTTTTAAATAATTATTTGTGTGTGTGTCTGTGTGTGCACATATGTGTGTGTGTATATATACACACACACATGCATAAATAAATATATATATATATATTTATTTATATATATATTTATTTATTTATATATATTTATTTGTGTGTGTGTCTGTGTGTGCACATATGTGTGTATATACACACAAACATGCATAAATAAATATATATATATATATATATATTTATTTATTTATGCATGCTTGCCTTCCCTAAATTGTTGAACACTAACTTCAGTGGTAACTAGTCAAGGTGTTAAAAAAAATTGCAAGTATGGAGCGTTGGTTTCAAAAACACACTCCTACTATACTTCAACACATTTTAAATGACTGGTAAAATAATTTTATTCACACGCACAGAACTCTAGCTCTGTATACGTCAAGATGCACTGCCTTGAAACAATGAAATAGGGATATAAATTGCTGAGGAAATTCTATCAGCCTATAGGCAGATACCAGCATACCATACATGCTAGTGACATTGTTATTACTCATTACTATTGTCGTAATTTCATAGTCGTCTCCTTATTATGTTTGTAATTAGTGAATAATGTTTGTGTGTTACTTAACACTAGTAGTTGGGCGATATGATCTGACAACCCATTTATCACTGGTTTAATGGAACACTGGGAGCTGGAATTGTTCATTCAAATACTATCAATGGTGAAACAGGTGCCGTTTCGAATCCTAAATGACAGTAAAGCTACCGAACTACTCAGCACACATTGTACAGCAATGTGGTATGTACTCCCACCAAGTCGTAGAAACATGATAGTGAAGTGCAAGAGGTGCAAAAATTTTGCGTTCCCCATTCCAGATTTTCCCTGCCCATCTTACAACAAACACCATGCTCACCGCCATCTTGTAAACACCCACCTTGCGTGAACTATAATTCACGTGCATATTGTTATCAATCACAAACCAAGAACACGAAACACTTCTACACACAACCTCCAAGCATCCTCCACCAACCTTCTCGGCATCATCATGGATCATAGACTGTGCGGTATTTTCGCACAGACTTTGGCATGGATCATTGTCAAGATTATAACGACAATGCTGTACTGTGCCAACGCGGCTATTTGTCCTAAGATCACACACCATTGCTATGATCCATTGACGCATGGCACTTGAAACGTTGACATACAGCGCCTCTAACGGCACTCGCCCGTACTATGCGTACCAAACTCGATAAAACAATCGATTACTATTCCAGCAAAAAAAGGGGAACCTAATCGTTAAAACTTCAATTCCGTATACACTGCACACTTTGTAACACGCAGAGAAATTTAGAATACATACGTAAAAAAAAAATGCGTATCATTTTACATGGGGATTCAAGATCTCATTTCCTTTACATTCCAATGTCTACACAGACAACTGTCTACATTCATCATTTATTGTATAGGAATTACTATATTTCCTATTGTTTATGTGCTGGGCTTGTACAATTACAATTACTTCCACAAGTCCACTACGTAAACAATGCAACATCCCATAACAATTCATATGCTATACATACTATCCCAATATGCATAGAACATTTGTATATGGCATGAGATCTCAGATCGATATCTAACGCAAAATGCAGATGTATAATGGTATGACATTAATTAAACTACATGCTATTAATAGCTTACTGGCCTAAAGATGGCCACCAACTGTCAGTAAAGACAGTATATACAAAACTGGAGTTGTGTTAAAAAAAACTAAAACAAATCTTTATTTCTAAACAATGTGGTATGGGATATAATACCTCCAAAACTACTATTCTGTAACAAGTCCCATCCCCCCTCTATTTCATGACATCATTTCAATCAGAGAAGCACTGAAATTGTGTCCTTCCACACAGACAAAAAATAATCTGGAATGGATACTGTTCTGCAGAAACAGACTATCTCAATCTTCACAGCACTTCCTGAAGATGCAAACAGTATAGTCCTCTGAAACACTGCTACCCAGACCATGTTATCCAACCTAAACCTAATTATGTTTATTCACCAATGCGAAAACCCAAAGCAAAGAACCTAGTGAATGGTTCTTTTTGGAAAAACTCAATTACAAATACTTTTTATTCATAACCAACCTAGCATTCAATGTCGATGCACTCTGCACCACTTCTGTGTTAAGGTTTCTATTACCTCCTAAAATGAAACAAGAAAGTATTGGATATAACAAAACTAAAAGCTGCAATACATTCAGAAATGCAAAAATGTTGGGAGTTCCACATACGTGATGGATTTACAATCACAACAAAACTATCCAAGATATATGCAACTCTAAAAACAAAAATGAAACAAATACAACCATTACATTTACCACCATGACAAATTCCAATAGTTAGTGTATATCACAGCAGACATAATGTTGATAAATTTATTGGTGAACAAATTATGTTTTGAACTGTAAAATCAATTTAAATATTACATTGAAAAGCCACACACATACACACACATCCAACAAAATACTGACACAGTTGAAACATCTACAAATGTAACAATCATTAATATATCAAACATAACCTAATCTTTAAAGGTGGTTTTACCTTCAGACTACCTGTGTCTCTGAATGTCCCATTACACACATCACAGCGATATGGACGCTCCCCTGTACGTACAATTTGATGGAATTACAGATGTTCTACTAGGCTGAATGTGTCATTACACACATCACAGGGATATGTACCTTCAGGATACTTGTTGCACTGAATGTTTTATTACACACATCACAGCAATATCGACATTCCCCAATATGTACACACTGATGTACTTTCAAATGTCCTACTAGCCTGAATGTTTCATTACACACTTCACAGGTTTTTGGATTATAAACATTATGTAAACAGTATGTACAGGCTGATGTACCTCCAGGCTACTTCTGTCACTGAATGTTTTACTACACATTACAGTAATGTGGATGCTCCCCAGCATGCACACGTTGATGTACCTGCAGATGTTCCAGTTTCTTGAACCTTTTTTTACACACATCACAGCAATATGGACGCTCCCCGGTATGTACACGTTGATGTACCCTCAGATTACTTTTTCTACTGAATGTCTTTTTACACACATCACAGCGAAATGGACGCTCTCCAGTATGTACAAGTTGATGTACCTTCAGGCTACTTGCTGCACTGAATGTTATATTACACTCACCACAGCGATATGGACGCTCCCCAGTATGTACACGTTGATGTATCTTCAGAACACCTGTTTCACTGAAAGTCTTATTACACACATCACAGCGATATGGACGCTCCCCAGTATGTACACGCTGATGCACCTTCAGATTACTTTTTCTACTGAATGTCTTATCACACTCATCACAGCGAAATGGACGCTCCCCAGTATGTACACGCTGATGTGCCTTCAGCTTACTAGTTTCAATGAATGTTTTATTACACACATCACAGCAATAAGGACGCTCCCCAGTATGTACACGCTGATGTACCTTCAGCTTACTTGTTTCACTGTATGTCTTATTACATATATCACAGCGATATGGATGCTCCCCAATATGCACACTTATATGTACCTTCAAACTCCTTTTTTCAATGAATGTTGTATTACACACATCACAGCAATATGGACGCTCCCCAGTATGTACACGTTGATGTACCTCCAGCTTACTTTTTTCACTGAATGTTCTATTACACACATCACAATGATATGGACGCACCCCAGTATGTACTCGTTGATGTACCTTCAGTTTATTTGTGCTACTGAATATTTTATTACACACGTCACAACGATGTAGACACTCCACAGTATGTAGGCCCTGCTAAAAAGAAAAAAAGGAAGTAATATTACTATTTTAATGAGAGGTACGACACATAACGAAATGTGAGGTACAAATCAGTTAAGTATTTCATCTCAAGACTCATGATCTTTATCAAATTCCATTCAGCACTGCAAATGTAGATGATTATGGTGTTAACAATACATGAACCAAATGTCCCTATTCCTGTCAGAAGACACTAGTTCAGAATGTGATAAGGATATTTTACAGCTTTTTTTTGAAGATCTAAATTCATCTATGTCTCCCTTGAAAATCAGCTACCACTATATACGATGGCGTGCTGATAAGTCCTTAGCCCGACCAGGAAGGAAAGAAGCTACAGTGACCAAACTCGGGATTTATTCAACATACTCCCCACGAAGCTCAATACAAGTGTTAGACCGTTGCCCTAACTTTTGCAAGCCAATCAAAAAAAATTTCAGAAGGTTGTCTGTCCAACCAGGTCTCCGCAGCTGCAATGACCTCAGCGTTGGACAAAAAATGGCGACCTTTCAATTGTTTTTTTCAGTCCAGGGAACAGGTGGTAGTCTAACGGAGCCAGATCCGGAGAATAGGGTGAGTGAACAAGACACTGGAAGCCCAGGTAGACCAGTTTCTTCTGGGTTGCAAGTGCCCGGTGAGCTGGGGTATTGTTGTGCAAGAACAAGACACCCTTGGTGACCTGCCAGTGGCATTTTTCCTTCAAAATGTCCTTCAATTGCACCAGTAGAGATGAGTAATACTCCAGATTGATAGTTTGGCCCTTTGGAAGATAATCAATGAGGAGGATGCCGTCTTGATCCCAAAAAGTCGAGGTGAGTACTTTTCCAGCGGATTTTTGCACTTGGAATTTTTTGGGGCGGTGTGAGCTACTATGCCGCCACTCCACTGATTGTTGCTTTGTCTCCAGGTCATAGTGATATACCCAGGTTTCGACCATGGTCACCTACCACGACAGGAAATCATTTGGATCGTGCCGAAAAATTCCAAAAGTTGCTCAGACGTCTGGCACCGTTGAAGTTTTTGAACCGCGTTCAAGTATTTCAGGACCCACTTTGTGGAGAGCTTCCGCATGTCCAAATCTTCAAGAATGATGGACCCAACCTGCTCACGTAAGATGCCAAGTTACTCAGCTATTGATTTGGCCAAAGTCTGGCCATCTTCCAAGATCAGTTTGTGAATTTGATCAATAATCTCAGAGGTGGTCACTGTTTTGGGTCATCCAGAATGAGGCGCATCACAGGTGAAAAATCACCACGTTTAAACTGGGCCACCCAGTTTTTGACAGTGGTATACGATGGTGCATGTTCCCCTAATGTTTCTGTCAGAATGGCGTGAATTTTCTTCATCACCTTGCCTTCCAGAGAAAAAACTTGATGACAGCTAGTGCCTTGATGTTGATGAAATTGTGCGCGTCGCCTGACATGCTTCCTTTCAGCCTCTGTAACAAGAAAAGACTTGCAATTCGGCACATGAACAGACCCCTATTTCCAATGACATTATTGATTCCGTCCTACGACATCGGGCTAAGGACTTATCAGCACCCCCTCTTATATGCATGCTACGCAACCCGCAAATTTAGTTTAAATAACTCGAAGAGGGAATGGTTGTCATCCTCTTGAACTGCCAAATACCCTAGCAACAAACAAATAACTATAATGACACCATGATCTTTTCTCAAAGTCAATGAAAATGAAGTCGAAAAAGTGAGTAAAGATAGATAGGGTAAATTTTATGCATGCTTTCATAAAATTCCAGACAGCATTTTCATGCAGTGCACAACATATATTAAAATGCCCTCACCTCATTTTTAAAATGTATATCTGAATCAGGTATGTTTCTCTCCCAACAGGGTTAAAATGGTTGAATTTCAATTTCTTACCAAAAAATGGGGTTAACAACAACATAAAATTTTGAAAATTTTTACGAAAAGCAAATATATAGGGACCAAATTAGTTGGAATATGTTTTGAAACAATGAAAACATGACTGTGCAGATCACAGAATCTTAAGAGCTAAAATAAATCTTTACGGCATAGGAGGTAAAACAAACTTGTGGCTCAGTTCTCACCTATCGCCCCAAAAAGAGTTTGATGAAATCAGTGAGTGACAAAAGGAATGATGTCCATAATAAATGTTACGTCACCAATGTAAATAAACATGGAATGCTGCAAGGTTCAATTCTTGGGCAAATTTCATTTCAGCTATAGGTACAAAGATAATCTGCTAAAACAGAGGTGAAGATATTTTTACTGCAGATGATAGAAACATGCTGCCTACAGAAAGACAAGGAACTTTTACTGAAACATAAAATTTATAAGGTTATGGAAGAGTTTCAGTTACACTTTGCACCAACAGTCTCGTGATAAATACAGAAAAAATGATGGCCCGGTCACTCCATAACAAACAATAGTAAACAGAAATATTTTAAAAATATACGTCAAATACCATAACATGAATATTACCTAGAATCAGAATCCAAAATTCTAGGCAAATATATATAAAATTAAATATATGATTTAGGATCTTCATACTGACACTAAGTCAAAAACTGGGGAATGTTTGTTACATTAGAAAATTTTAAATGACTGTATTAAGCCCAGACACCATAAGCAGTGCCTATTTTACTTATTTTCATTATCATCTGAGGTATGGTTTAATTTTCTGTGGTGGCGATACTGAAATCAAGGCATCTCTAAATAGAAAAAGCAGCTTATGCAAACAATCAGTGATGTAGGAAGATATATTTGTTGTAGGCAGCTATTTAGGATACTGACTATACTCCCAGTACTTTCCATGTACACAGCTGGAATGGAGCTTCATTACAACAAATGAAGACAATTTGGAACACACTGCAGAAAACAGCAGTTATAAGGCATGTAAAATGCTGGCTCTGCAACTTCAGTTTTGTAACAAAGATGTTATTAAAAAGTATAATAAATATGGCAATTAAATTACAAAACAAATTACACCATCACATCACAAATGTAGAAAAGTTCAAGTCTTTTATAATGGAACAGAGCTGCTTCCTGTTACAAGCATACATTTCATTCAGAGCAGAAATACACATCATTAAAATTTTGTACACAGCAGTTTTGCAAATGAGAGGTTACTTGTCCTGTGCTACTGTAAGCAGTGTTAATATAAATACATTGACTTAATTCTGATATGATTATAGTTAGATAATTATTAGCAAGTGACAAACTATGACTGAAATTGACCTAAGATCTGTGTCAGGTGCATGACTGAATTGGAGGAATAATAAATTAACCCTTAGGCGCCGAACGACATATATATATGTCGCGCTGTGGAGGTCTTTAACCCTTAGGCGACTAATGTCATATATATATATGGAGCACCCATTCTTGATGTTTCTAGATCACACACAACGACGCAGCACAGTCGGTAGGACTCCTCTGGACGAGTGATCAGCTCGTCG
>Ga0268261_10001190_pt1 | contig 17516 bp, 17 predicted proteins | sample TergutNc150P1_FD_190353 | JGI IMG/M metagenome (GOLD analysis project Ga0268261, IMG submission 190353) | Nasutitermes corniger P1 segment gut microbial community from laboratory colony in Florida, USA - Nc150 P1 (SPAdes) (version 2) | ecosystem: Host-associated > Arthropoda: Insects >...
CCCAAACATTAAGAAATGAGGGTTATTTATTTTTTACCGATTATTATAAATCTATCTAGTAAACTAAAGAACCGCCGTATACGGAACCGTACGTACGGTGGTGTGAGAGGTCGGCTATTCAATTATTTGATAGCCTCCTACTCGATTTTTTCTTACATGGACATGTCAAGAAAAAATATATACTAAATTTTGCTAAATAAATAATACGATATACATTTAAATTTAAATAAATTACCTTAAATGAAAATTATAAGTAATCATTTTAAAATGATATGGAAAATACTATAGAAGCAAGATATTATATGGGATACACAGCTTACAAAATTAAAAATAATTTTAAACGCAATATTTGACAAAATTATTTTTTTTTGATAAAATTCAAATATCGGCACATTAGGGTACATAATTTAATAAAAATCTAAAAAGTTTGGAATAGATGTGTATGCTATGTATTATAAAAAATATAAAAATTTGTAAAAATAATACATTATGTGCTGAAGTAAAAATTTAATAAATATATAGGAAAGGAGTGTATTGAAATTAGTGAAGAAATTAAAGCCATTATAAATAAACTTTTAAACAAGTTGTTTTCACTTTATGGAAATTCTGATATGGAAGAAGTTTTAAAAGTAAAAGAAGAATTTTTGAAATGTAAAGATACAAATCCAGATATTGTTAATGATGATGAATTTAATAACGGTTTACTTGTAATCGAAATTTATGAAGAAGAATCTGAAGGTACTGATTTTAAAAAGATTTGCGAAATTGCAAAACCTATTTTAAATAGAATTACAAAATTGGATACTTGGAATGCTAAAGATTTAAATTTTATGTCTTTGGCTATTGGTTATACAGAAACAGTAGAACAATCTCGAGATTTATTTGAATTTGCTCTTGGACAACTTGAAAAATATGAAGATTATGATGAATGGCACAGGAATACTAATGCTGCCTTTTCTGGTAGTTTTTCATTAAGATTATCAAGGATAGATGCTCATGAGAGAGAAAAATATATTAATATATTTGTAGAAACAATTGATGATACAATAAAACATTTTGAAGAGCAAGATTTACAGTTAGCTATGAGTGCCGCTCTTTTAACTAAAGGAGTATTTTTTAACGACCAAAAAACCATAGATATGGGTTTAGATAAGCTTAAAGAATTAGATAAAGATTTAGCGCACGAGATGATGCTAGAAATATTAAAAGCTCGTATTAAAGAAAGGGGGAACAAATAGATGTTTTATTATTTAATTAATACTTTTCACCTTGTTATAGTTGGTGGTACTGACAGTGAAAAACAACCACCATATTAAAAAAAGGAGGAGCAAATAAATGCTTTATTATTTAATTACACCTTTTCATATTGTGGGTGGTGGTAACACTGAAGCACGACCACCATATTAAAATTTTATACAATAATATTCTATAAAAACTTGTTTGCAAAAACAATTATATAATAAATATTTAAAAAGTCAAATAAAAATTTTATAAATTTTTATTTGACTAATGTTTCTAATAATTAGGCACAAAACATTGTAAATTAAAAATGAGGGAACTGTGAAAAATCTATTATTTGAATTCTTTTTCAAAAATAAGAAACTAACCATCTTGTACAATATAAATCATTTTGTATCTACAGCAATAAGTTTTATGATTATATTTATAGCAATGTATACAATAAATTTAAATTTATCTTTTAACAATACTATATTTGTTATACTAAGTATACTTACTATCAAAATAATAAGCGATTTCGTTTTAACATACACCGAAAACTTTTCACAGACAAAAATTCAAGAAGAAAGGTTTAACAAATATTTAAAAATAAATAAACTCGCCTTAAAATCTCCTTTTGAAAAATACGACGATAAAAATTTTGTATCAACACTTAGAGCTGTATCAAGATTTTTTGGTTCCAATATAAGTGGTTTTGAGGCTGTTTTACAAAATGTTTTTAAACTTCCTTCTATAATACTAATAACATTTTTGTCTGCTATTTTTGTTTTCTATATAAATTTTTATATATTAATTATAACTTTGGCACTCGGTTTTGTTAGATACAAAGCTTCACAAAAAATAAACAATTTTGATATAGATAATTTTTTAGAAAATGGTCATATGAACAATAAATTGTCATTTTATAGAGAGCTTTCATTAGACCATAGGGCTGGTAAAGATATAAGAATTTTTAATATGGAAAATTTAATACTAAGCAAATACAAAGAATTAGGAAATGATGTAAAAAATCTATTAAGCAAAAAAATAAAAATAAACAATTTGTGGAGTATAGTTTTTGTTTTTTCTAATTTTATAAGTGAGTTAGCATTTTATTCTATTATTTTTTATATGGCATTTAATAATTATTTATCTACTGCTAACTTCTTTCTTTTGCTTGGTGTTTATCAAATATTTTCTATAAATTATATTTTGATAATTGAATTATTATCGAACACGAAAAAAGAAATGGTACTCTACAAACATTACAATGACTTTTTAAAAGAAACTGTAGAAAATAAAGATATTGAAAGTGGGACCTATGATGAGAAAGAAGAAAATGAAATAAAATTGACAAATGTATCTTTTAAGTACCCAAAAACAGAAAAATATGTATTAAAAAATATAAATATGAAATTTGGTATAAACGAAAAAATAGCTCTTATAGGTGAAAATGGTTCTGGTAAAACTACACTTATAAAACTTTTATTAAATTTGTATAAACCTACAGATGGAGAAATCTCTACATCTTCTTTTGCTGTTGTTTTTCAAAATTCAGATTTAATATCAGGTACATTATTTGAAAATGTATTTTTAACAAATGAGCCAACAAAAAAAGATGTAGAAAAACTAAAATATTATTTTAAAAAATTTGATTTGAGCAAATATTTTGTAGAAAATGAAAATATAAAGAATGTAAATCTTTTAAAAGAATTATATGAAGATGGCTTTGTTCCATCTGGAGGGGTTAAACAAAAATTACTAATTATAAGAGCTTTGCTTCAAAATAAAAAATTTATTATACTTGATGAACCATCTAGCTCACTCGATATACAAAGTGAAGAGATTTTTTATAAGGAGCTTTTTTCAGAAAAAGATAAAGGTTTTTTGATTATATCTCATAAAGAAAGTTTATTAAATACCAATATGAAAAAATTCAAAATAGAAAAAGGAATAGCCACAGAATGGAATTAGCTATAATATATTTTAAATTTTTAATACTATCTGCAAAATCCAATCCTTATTTTCTATTTTTGATTTTACTTCAGACTATTCTAAATTTTATTTATACATATTTAGCTCTTAGAGTTGTATTTTGGATTACAAACAGTGTGATATATCAAGATTTTAATTATTTTAAAAATACAATAGCTATATTGTCTACCTGCATACTAGTAAAATTGATAGATATAATAATTTCTGGTGAATTAACTAAAAACAATAGAATTTTTGTATTATCTTTAGAACAAGAAATGATAAAGAAAAATATGAGTATATCATACGACATATTAGAATCTACAAAATTTAGAGAATTAGCAAGAAGAGTAGATTTTTCTATAAATAATCAATCTATATTAGAAAGTATAATAGAATCTTCATCTGGATTTTTTAAAAGTATATCTGCCATTTTTGCCTCTATTTTTGTTATTTCTGCATTTTCACTATATATAATATTTATATTTTTGTTTAGTATTGTCCTAGTAACATTTGTTAGATATAAATTTAACAAATGTGAAATAGATTTTTTTAAAAATCTGGGTTCTATAAATAATAGATATTGGTATTTTAAAAATTTTATTTTTCAGTACGACAAAATTTTAGATATAAAAGCTAATAAATTAGAAAATTTAATACAAGATAAATTTAGTAAAGAAACAAAAAACATGAACAAATATTTTAACGAATATTTCACAAAAAACAGCAAATCTATGGCAATAATATCTGCAATTGGTTCTTTACAATTTACTATAATATTTATATTTCTAATATTTAGTATTTTAAACAATTCTATCTCAATTTCAGACTTTACATTTTTTCTAAGTGCCTCTACACTCTTTAGTCAAAGTATTTCAAAAATAAGTGAGGACTTTTTAGATTTGCATAGAATGTGTTCTTTTTTACAACCAGTTATGGAACTTTTTGGAATAAAAGAAATGCATATAAAAGAGAAAATTAATAAGGAATATACAAATAGTAGTATTGTTTTTGAAAATGTAAATTTTAGCTACGATAAAAATTTAAATGTTTTAAAAAACATATCATTTGAAATACCTACAGGAAATATAGTATCTATAATTGGAGAAAATGGTGCAGGAAAATCTACATTAGTAAAATTAATAGCAGGTTTATTTGTACCTACAAGTGGTTATATTTCTACATTTGAAGAGAATAGTATAAAATCTGTGTTTCAAGATTTCAAAATAATAGAAAACGCAACTGTTCTTGAAAATATTGTTTTAAAAACTACTAATGTAAACAAAGATGAAGAAATAAAAATATTAAATAAAATAATAACTAAAATGGGTTTGAGCTTAACAGATGATTTATATTTTTCTTTTGATGATATAATAGGTTCTGGGCTTCATGAAAAAGGTATAGATTTATCTGGTGGACAAAAACAATTGATTGCAATACTACGCTGTTTATACCATAAATCAAAAATAATTATATTAGATGAACCTACATCTAATATAGATATAAAAAAAGAGGAATATATTTTTAGCTCTCTTAATAATTTCAAAAAAGATAAAGTAATATTTATAATTTCACATAGTAATAAGATTTTTGATTTTGTAGATTATAATATTTTTTTGAAAAACGGACAGATTGAAAAAATAGTAAGATAATTAAATAACACTAAATAAGAGGGTTTTAATTTATATAGTGTACTTTTTATGTTACAATATGTATATACTTCCTTGCCAAAAATGGCTTTGTTATTTTTACAATTAAAAAAGCACCCCTTTTGTACTGTGATATTTATATTATATCACGTGTCCAACTTTTGGGGTGCAGTTTATTTAGTTTGGATATTTTTTATTTTTGTTACACTCGTATTGTACTTCAACAAAATTACAAGTAAATTCATTTTGCAATATACGGTTTTTTCAATTAAATTCCAATTAAAATGAAAGTATTGTTTCTAAATGTGCTACAGAGGGTGTAACAATTCCTAAAAAGTATGCTTCTCTCAAATTCCTTTCTACAGAACTGTTTTTCAAATATGACGAGCCACCTTGACATAAGAAATAAGTTGTAATAGCTTTGTTTGCAGTATAAAATGCTTGTAATCTTATTGCTACAAGTCTTCTAAATTCAGATGGTCTGTCTAATGTACCTAGGTAGTATACAAAATGTTTTTTAATGTTATTATATTCTTTTTTTAATTTTTTAGAATTAACATTCAGGTGTTTTTCCAAGTACATATTTACCATCTTTTTATTTTCAGATAAATTATTCATATTTTCTATAGAAGTTGATATTAATCCCAAAGCAAGAGGCACTTGATTAAAAACTGTTGTAGCACGACAACGAGCTACAAAAATATCTAATTTATCGCTAGTTGCTAATACATTTTCATCTGATAAAAATGTATTATTAAAATGACAAGAAAAAGTAGAACTACCGTTCATACCTATAAAATTTACCTGTTCTTTTATCTCTACAGTTTCATCTGCTGCATTTGCGAGGCAAGCTACCATCTTTCCATCTTCTGTTTTAGCTATTATAGAAAATCTATGAGTTTTGCCACAATTTGAAACTTGAGGTACATATCCATTCAATATATATCCACCTTCTGTTTTTTTAGTTGTAACAGTTAAATCGGTAAAACCTACCATAGATTTCATAGGTGTAGAAAGACCCGGACCACCTAATATTTCTCCATTTTCCATTTTAGGCAATATTTCTTTTTTTAGATATTCACTATTACCACAGCGAACAGCATTTATAGCTGTAATATGACCCCAAATGTTAAAAGCTGTTGTTGCACATACTTTGGCAACTTGTTCTATTAAATCTGCCTCTCGAAGCACTACTTCTGTTTCATTTATAGAATTAGAGTTAAAAAAACCTAGTTTTGCTAGTTTAATTATTATTTCTGGTCGGTACTCTGCTTTATTGTCAACTTGTGTTACAAAAGGTTTTATATCTTTTTCTATAATTTCTTTAAGTTCTTCTGTTTTAAAGCCTTTGTATATAAATTTTGCAGGTTTAAATAAATCTATAAAATATCTAATCAAAACATAGAATACAAGTCCAGTAGCTATAAACATAGAAATTTGATAGATTGGTGTAAAAAATCTAATATCATTCGAGATTAAAAAATTATTTATCAATCTAAAAGCTATAGCAGATATAACCATAGGAAAAGTAAAAGCACTATAACTTGGATAAAATCTAATTTTTAAAAGAGAAAACAATTTGTAAATTACAAAAATATAACTTAAAAATGAGATTACAAACATAAACATTATAAATCCAAATGGTCTATTGTCAAAAGAACTAAAATAACCAACAATAAGTAGAGACATTGGAGCTGCTGTAATCGCAATAGTAGGTCTAGCTGGTTCTAGTAAAACAGGTAATTTAATCCCACGTGCTAAAGCAAGTACAAGAACAAAAAAATACCCCACAAAACCTATCCAAAACGCAATTTTGCCTAAGCTAATGACACCCATAGCGGGTGCTGTTACAGATATAACAACAAGTCCAACACCAATAAGCCACCAACTAGAAAAAACTGTACGTAATTTAAAAAAAGATAAATACTTTATAATAAAAGCTAGCATTATAATTATATGCATACAAACAGCTATATACCATATAATTAAAGAAAACTGAGGCAGGTAAGTTCTAATATATGTGCTAAGTAGCATTATTGTCATAGTAGCAGTTGGTGTAACAGAATGCATAACAGGACTTTTTAAATCATGTAGTACAAATTTGAAATCTACAATTAGCTTTATTAAAAATAAGCATATAATAAAAAAAGACAAAATACCTATTCCATATCGCAAATTTTCACCAAATGGTCGTAACAAATTTCCAAGTGCTACAAGACCAAGGGCAAGACCCGAAATAGGTATCTGAACTCTTTTGAAAAATCCTAATCTGTCCATAAAAATAACCCCTTAATTAAATATTCTAAAATCAAACAAAATATAGCATAGAAATAAAGAAAAAAGAATTTAAATATTTAATACAAAAATTCAAACCTATTAAAATTTTTAATAATGGTTTATTTTTGATTTTTATCATTTGGAAGTTCAAGAGTTATTAAATACTTAAATTTTTGTAAAATATCTTTCTTTGCTTTATACAAAAATGATTTTTCTTTGTGATATTCTATTAGCTTTTCTGCATCTTCTTTAGATATTCGTCCAGTTTCAAACAAATTTATAATTTTAGATTTATAATCTTCTTGCATATAAATACCTCGTATGAAAATAAAAAATTATATCGTATTTATTAATTCTAATAGTTTATAATCCAATTTTCAAGATTTCTTGCTATTTTTTATCTTTTATATTGTTCATATTTAAAACCAAAGTAATCATGACCAAAATCTCTCAAATATTTATTTATAAAAATACTTGACTTTTCTTCAGTTCTGTAGTACAATCTTTTTCGTTGGGTCGCTTAGCTCAGTTGGGAGAGCGCCTGCCTTACAAGCAGGATGTCGCAGGTTCAAGTCCTGCAGTGACCATACTTGTTTATTTTTTGTTGAAATTAAAAATCTATTGACAATTTTGTAAAAATAATGTATAATGCTTTCAAGTTGGTCCGTTAGCTCAGTTGGTTAGAGCGCTGCCCTGTCACGGCAGAGGCCGAGGGTTCGAGTCCCTTACGGATCGTGGTTTTTTATTAGTTTATTTTCAAGTTGGTCCGTTAGCTCAGTTGGTTAGAGCGCTGCCCTGTCACGGCAGAGGCCGAGGGTTCGAGTCCCTTACGGATCGTGTTATATATTACGGTCGCTTAGCTCAGCTGGGAGAGCGCCTGCCTTACAAGCAGGATGTCGCAGGTTCAAGTCCTGCAGTGACCATGTTTATTTTTTATAGATATTTTTTCTTTAAAAATAACAGCAATTTGCCCGAGTGGCGGAATCGGCAGACGCACAGGACTTAAAATCCTGCGGTGGCAACACCGTATCGGTTCAAGTCCGATCTCGGGCACGTTCCCCCTTTGGGATTTGTATTGTTTGTATGTTGGGGTACCGCAACTTTATTTATAAAGTTGCGGTTTTTTTATTGATTTTTTTACTAAAAAGTTTTAGAATTTAAGTAAAAAATGTTAGGGGTTATTATGAATTTTCCAGATATTTGGTTTTATTATTTAAACATACGTTTTTACAATGTTTCAAGAGTTGCTATTAGTCTTTTTGGCTTAAATATATATTGGTATGGTGTTATAATAGCTTTTGCTGTCTTTCTAGGTTCTTATATTACTACAAGAGAGGCAAAAAGAACTGGTCAAAATCCTGAAATTTATTCCGATTTTTTGTTTTGGATAATCCCAGGGGGTATTATAGGTGCAAGACTTTATTATATAATATTTTCAAGTAGTCAAAATATAACAGATATTTTTGATTTTAGAACTGGTGGACTTGCAATATATGGTATGATAATAGGTTCTACTATTATGGCATTTCTTTTTTGCAAAAGAAGAAAAATAAATTTCGGAAAACTTTTAGATACATCAGTATTTGCACTTGTACTTGGTCAATCTATTGGAAGATTTGGTAATTTTATAAACAGAGAGGCATTTGGTGTCTATACAAATAACATATTTGCCCTAAGATATAGAGTAGACCAATTAAATTTTTTACCTCCAGAGCTTGCAAATACTATTATAAATTATAATGGTGTAGATTATGTACAAGTTCATCCTACATTTTTGTACGAGAGTTTTTTTAATTTAATTTTATTTACGTTTTTGATTTTTTTTAGAAAGCATAAAAAATTTGAAGGTCATTTGTTAATGATTTATCTTGTAGGATATGGTACTGTTCGTGCATTTTTAGAAACACTTAGAACAGATAGTTTAATGATAGGACAATTTAGAGTTAGTGTTATTTTTAGTATAATTATCGTTGTATTAGGTATTTTAGGTATTTTGTATAATTTAAAAGTAAAAAAAGTTCAAGGTAATTGATTTGATATGGAAAAGCATATTAGACTAGGTATTTTGTACGATTTTTATGGAGAATTACTAACAGAAAAACAACAAAAAATGTTTGAAATGTATTATAACGAAAATTTATCTCTTAGAGAAATCGCAGAAGACATGAATATAACATATCAAGCTGTACGTGATAATATAAAAAGAGCAGAAAATAGTATACTTGAATATGAAGAAAAACTAGAGATATTTAAAAAATATAAATTGCGAAAACAAAAACTAGAAAATTTGATAGAAGAAATAAATTTAATCGATGCCCTTAATTCAAAAAAACAAAAGATATTATTCGATATAAAGTCAATAATTGAAATACAGTAAAAGATATGATGGTAAAATCATTATATCTTTTACTGTATAAAAGTTTACTAATTCATTACTTCATCATTGTTAATATGAACATGACCACCTTCAAAATAAGCATTATTCATACCAAAAACTTCACGGAAAAATGATAGAGGCACGTACGTAGTACCATTTACAAGCTCAGCTGGATGTGATAATTCTATTTGCTCCGCATCTCTTGTGAATAAATTTTCATTTAAATATACAAAAGCACTAAAACTATCACCAGAACCAATTATTTGTATGCTATTATCGTTTGAATTCCATATAACCTCGGCACCAAGTGCTACTGAAACACTTCTAAGAGGTACATATATAGTACCATTCATTTCTACAAAACTATCAGTAAGACCTACACTATCTACAATTATAGGATAGTTAGACCAATCTACTTCGGGTTCTGTTTCTATATCGGAAATACTTGGAACTTCTGGTGTGATAGGATTAACTGGTAAAACAATTATTAATTCGGGATTTGTTATAGCTGGCATACTTCTTGTAGAAGTAGTATATTTTACTACTAAATTTCTACCATTCAAATCGAAATCTACATTATTTCCTTCAGTGTCTTGTATTACTGTATCATTTGAAACTCTTATAATTAAAGAAATATCAGCACTTACAAATTGTCTTGCATCATCTTCGCTATCGTAGAATATATCCCCTGTGCTCATTAATCTAAACAAGTCTACTTTTATAAGTGGAATGTCCTCTTCTTGTACATACAATACAGAAATATTATAAAGTGGTGGATATATTAAAGGCATAGGTGCAAGTGCTGGATAAAAACCAATAACATCGCTACCTACTTCTATATTACCTATTACAAATGTTTCGCTTGAAATAGAAAAAAGAACTGTAGCTTCATCATTATCTATAAATAATGTGTATCCATTTTCTGCTTCTACTACTTCTCTGATTGTTCCTCTAAAAGATAGAAAATTAGAGTTACGATTATCCACTTCAGTGTAAGCATTTTCTTCTGTTTGTTCCATATTATTTATTTCATTTGCGTATGTTCTTGCAGTTGCTAAAAGAAGCAACGATAAACAAACAAATGTTGTTTTTTTCATTTTTTACCTCCAAAAATTTTTATTTCTAAAAAAGTATACAGCATAACACTTCCCAAGTAAAGTTTAATTATATTTTTTTAATTTTAATTTAATATTATGTGTTGACTTTTATTTTTCTTTTTTGTTAGTGATTTGCAAATTTTATAAACAAAAAAATTTTTTTGTGATATAATATAGGTGAACATTTAAAATGTTTAGTGAATATTCACAAAAATGCTTACAAATGTGATATATTATTATAATAATTGCAGAATTTATTTTAAAAAGCAGGTATATCTATGAAAATTTTAGTTATTAACCCAGGTTCTACTTCAACAAAAATAGCACTTTTTGATGAAGATATTCCAAAATTTGAAAAAATACTAAGGCATACTCCATCAGATTTGGACACAGATTTATCCATACAGTATAATTTTAGATTAAAAATAATAGAGAATTTTTTAAAAGAATCAAATACGAACATAAATGATTTATCTGCCATTATAGGTATTGGTGGACTTCTTAAACCTGTATCTTCTGGTACATACATTGTGAACGAAAAAATGCTAGAAGAACTTATATCTTGTAAATGGGGGACTCACGCTTCGAATCTTGGCGGAGTTTTAGCATACTATATAGGAAAAAAAGTAAATAAACCAGCATATATAGCGGACCCTGTTGTAGTAGATGAATTTGATGAAATAGCTAGAATAAGCGGTCATCCAAAACTTCCTAGAAAATCTATATTTCATGCTTTAAATCAAAAAGCTATAGCATATAAATATAGTAAAGATATAGATAAAAAATATGAAGATTTAAACCTTGTAATTGTTCACATGGGTGGTGGTATATCCGTATCTGCTCACAAGAAAGGACGTGTAGTAGATTCTAACAATGCTTTAAATGGAGATGGTCCATTTACTCCACAGCGTAGTGGTTCTGTACCTGTTGGTGATTTAATAGATTTATGCTTTTTAGGTAAATACACAAAAGAGTATATGCATAGTATGATACTTGGCTGTGGTGGGCTTGTTGCATATTTTAAAAAAGATAGTGTTGTAGAATTAGAAGAAGAAAGTAAAAAAAATGAAAAAGCACGTTTAATCTTAGAAGCAATGGCATATCAAATTTCAAAAGAAATAGGTGCATATGCCACAGTTTTAAAAGGAAATATAGATGCAATACTTTTAACTGGTGGTATTGCAAATAGTAGTTTTATTACAAATGAAATAAAAAATAGGGTAGGTTATATTTCTAAAATTTTCATTTATCCTGGAGAAGATGAACTAGCAGCATTGAACAAAAGAGCATACAGAGTTTTAAAAAACGAAGAAAAAGCACTTAATTATGAGTAAAAAGACATATATAATAACCGGACACTACGGAAGTGGCAAAACAGAATTTTCTTTAAATCTTGCTTTAAAACTTTCAAAACAAAATGAAAAGATAACAATAGCAGATTTAGATTCTGTTAATCCGTATTTTAGAACTAGAGAAAAACAAGATTTTCTAATACAAAACAACATACATCTTGTAGGATCTAGTTTAAATAACCATACAGGTCAAGACATACCAGCTTTAGATTTTAGTTTTGCAAGTAATATAAAAAATGATGAATATGTAATTGTAGATTTGGGTGGAGAAGATGTTGGAGCAAGAGTTATATCTTCTTTCAAAGATTCACTTTGTGGTAACGATTATAATTTTTTATGTGTTCTAAATTCTTTTAGAGCTGAAACGAATACAAGTGATAAAATGATAAATTTTATACACAAAATAAACACAGCAACATTATTAAAAATAAGTGGTATTGTAAATAATGGTCATATGCTGCATTATACAACAAAAGATGACATACTAGCTTGTCAATACGAAATTGAAAAAGTAAGCAAAGAATTAAATATACCTATTCTTTACACACAAATAAGAAGCGATATATACGAGCAAATAAAAGAAAAAATAATATCAAAACACATAATAACATTCGAAACATTAAAAATAAGAGAAAATTGGCAATAAAAATAATAATTAAAGTTTTTGGTGCGAGTAGCTCCAAAGTTTTAATCTTTAATAAAGAGGTGATTAAAATTACGTCGGCAGATTTAAAAAGTAAATATGCTACTGAAACACATGAGCTTATATTTGATGAAAAATTTTGTAAAGCTTGCGATTTATGTGCGTTTGTTTGCCCTAAAAAAGTGCTACAAATAGACAAAAGTCGTGTAAACGAAAAAGGTTATAACCCAATGATATGTATAGATATAGAAAATTGTATAGCTTGTGGAATGTGTGGAGTAATGTGTCCAGATTCTGTAATAACTATAAAAAAACAAAGCGTGTCGAAAAGAAGTTCGATAGTGTAAATCACATTTTCATAGCAAAAGTACTGGGAAAAGTTTAAAAAAAGTTTAATAAAAAATTATACTAAAAGGAGGAATATTTTGAAAGTTTTAATGAAAGGAAACGAGGCTATTTGCCAAGGAGCAATTAATGCTGGTTGCAAAGCTTTTTTTGGGTACCCTATTACCCCTCAAAGTGAAATACCAGAATATATGGCAAAAAAAATGGAGACTGTATCAGGAACATTTATACAAGCAGAGTCTGAACTTGCAGCTATACATATGGTATATGGTGCTGCAGCAACTGGTATACGTGCTATGACAAGCTCTTCATCACCGGGAATAGCACTAAAACAAGAGGGTATATCATATCTTGCTGGAGCAGATTTACCATGTGTTGTTGTAAATGTTTCTAGAGCAGGTCCGGGGCTAGGTGGTATATTACCTAGCCAAGCCGATTATTTCCAAGCTACACGTGGTGGAGGAAATGGCGACTATTATTTACCGGTTTATGCACCTAGTACAGCAAATGAAGCTTATGAACTTACAGTTAAAGCATTTGATGTAGCAGATATGTACCGAACGCCAGTAATGATACTTGCAGATGGTATACTCGGTCAAATGATGGAACCAGTAGAAATAAATGAAAATGAAATAGAATCTAAAATAATAGAAAAAAACTGGGCTGCAAATGGTGAAATGGACAAAAGACCTAGAAATGTAGTATCTTCTATAGATTTAGTTGCATCTGGTCTTGAAGAAAAAAATCTTAAACGATTTGAAATATATGAAAAAATCAAACAAAACGAAACAATGGTAGATAATGGGGTTAAAAATGGAGATACTATAGCAATTGTTGCATACGGTACTCCATCTCGTATTGTTCTTAATGCTATAGATTTATTAAAAGAGCAGGGAATAAAAGCAGCTCTTATAAGACCTATTACTCTATGGCCATATCCATACGAAGTATTTGCTAATTTACCAGATTCTATCGACAATATTTTAGTTTGTGAGCTTTCTATGGGTCAAATGATAGAAGACGTAAAACTTGGAGTAATGGGCAAGTATCCTGTACATTTTTTTGGAAGATGTGGTGGTGTTATTTTTACCCCTGAAGAAATAGTAGAAAAAGTAATTGAAATTGAAAGTAAAAAAAGCAAATCATAAAATAATAATTTCAAAAAGGAGGTTTGCATGAACGTAGTTTATGAAAAAACTAGAGGACTTACAGATGTTCCACTTTCATACTGTCCCGGTTGTACGCATGGTGTAATACACAAAATAGTAGGCGAAGTATTAGTAGAGCTAGGTATCTTAGAAAAAACTATTGCTATAGCACCTGTTGGTTGTTCTGTTCTGGCATATGAATATTTTAATTGCGATGGTATACAGGCATCTCATGGACGTGCCCCTGCTGTTGCAACAGGTGTAAAAAGAGCTATGCCAGATAAAATTGTCTTTACCTATCAAGGAGATGGAGATTTAGCAGCTATTGGTATGTCGGAAATTGTACACGCTGCACATAGAGGAGAAAATATTACTGTTATATTTGTAAACAATGCAATATATGGTATGACAGGTGGGCAAATGGCTCCAACAACATTAAACAATATGAAAACAACAACAACTCCAAAAGGTAGAACAACTGTAGTTGGTATGCCGTTAAAAGTAAGTGAAATGTTATCACAAATACCTAGTGTAACTTATATTGAAAGAGTTTCTTCACACGATGTTGCAAATGTAAAAAAAGCAAAAATCTCTATAAAAAAAGCATTTACCTATCAGATGGAGGGCAAAGGTTTTAGTATGATAGAAATTTTATCTTCTTGTAATATAGGTTACAATTTGTCACCTGTGGAGTCTCTTGGTTTTATAAAAAATGCTATGATACCATATTATCCACTTGGAGTATATAAGGATGTGCCGAATGACTAAAATTGTATTTTCTGGATTTGGTGGACAAGGTGTTCTTACACTTGGGCAACTTGTTGCATCTCTTGCAATGAAAAAAGGTAAACAAGTTACATGGATGCCCTCGTATGGTGCAGAAATGCGAGGAGGTACAGCTAATTGTACTGTAATAGTATCCGACAAAATAATAGGTAGTCCTGTTGCCTATGAAATAGATATTTTGGTTGCTATGAATACACCATCTATAGACAAATTTGCTAACTCATTAAAAAATGGCTCGTTTGTTTTTTCTAATTCTACACTTGTAAAAGAACCAAAATTAAAAGATGATGTAAAACTTATTGAGATAGATGCAACGGGAATAGCAACTAAAATAGGCAATATAAAAGTTGCAAATATGGTAATGCTTGCTGGTTTTTTGCAAACAATAAATTTATTTACTTTAGAAGATATAGAAGATATGTTACAAGAAAAATTTAGTGTAAAATACCCACATCTAATACCACTAAATATGGAAGCAATAAAAGAAGGTATACTCTGTATTGCTTAAATAAAAACAAAACCTTGGGGCAACAACCCAGGGTTTTATTTCAATTACCTAAAATCTTCTTTTATTTTTTAAAAAATTTGCAAAAATTGTATTTTAAGAGTATAATGTTATATGTGAATATTTTTGGAGGTACACCGTGCTAGACTTTAAAACCGAACTAAAAAAATACCAACCAATACTAGATATAGAAGATGTAGAAGAAAATATACATTCCGAAGAAATAAAAGATATTATTGATTTATTACAATATTTGTCTGAAAATAATAAGAATTAAAAAGGAGACATTGGTTTGGAATGTCCTAATTGTAAGTCAAAATCTATAAAAGGTTATATTTGCAACAGTTGTGGTGTTGATATATTTACTTTTTCAAAATCTATAAAAGTATCCAATTTACTTTACAACAAAGGACTTGAAAAAGCTAACAACCTCGAATTATCATTTGCAATAGAACTATTATGTCAAAGTATAGAATTTAACAAAAACAACTACTATTCTAGAAATTTACTAGGTCTTATATATTACGAAACTGGTAGAATAGGGGATGCCCTAAAACAATGGATAATAAGCTCCAATCTTGTAAAAACAAATAATATAGCTATGAGCTATATGCATATTATCCAAAATAACCCAGATGATTTGTATTCCAAAAATGAGGCTGTAGTACATTATAACAAAGCATTAGATTGTTTAAACAAAAAAAATACAGACATGGCAATTACAGATTTGAAGAAAGCTATAACTATAAACCCAAATTTTCTAAATGCAATAAATTTACTTACTTTTTGTAACCTAATAATAGGAAACAAAAGTGAAGCTCTAAATCTGATAACAAAAGCCCTAAAAATAGATAAAAATAATAAAATAACAGAAAATTATCATCTAACCATCACAGGAACACCGCCAAAACAAACAATAGAATCTCAGAGACAAAAAATATTATCTCAAAATTTAACTCCTCCACCATCTGCTGTAGAGCCGAAAATGAAAAGATACAGTTTTATAAATTTTTTTCATATAATTAGCTTTATATTTGGTAGTGTTATTATGCTCGCTTTGATGTTTTTCTTTATTATACCTGGCTCGGTTTCGGATATGGAACAGCAAATATTACATTCGAACAATGAAATTGAAAGAATTTCACTAGATTATACAAATTTTAGAGTAGAAAGTGATACACGTATAACAGAACTTTTAGAAGATAATGAAAATCTATATAATACTCTAACAGAATTACGACTACAAATAAATATAGCGACCCAAAATGATAGAATAAACGAAGCAAGATTAATTTTAGCTGCAAACCCACTAGAAGCAGCAGAGCTTTTATATGAAATAGATTTATCTCTAATAGAAGAGGAGAATTTGGAAGAAATAATACAGTTTAGAGATAGCACTTTTTTATCTGCAGCATCTAGCTTGTATAATAGTGGTTTACAACAATATAATTTAGGTAATTTTGAAATATCTGTAGGATTCTTCGAAAGAAGCTTACGGTTTGCGGAGGCACAGCCAGAAGATTTAGTTTTTATAGATGATATAATATATTTTCTAGGTAGAATAGCACAGCATGGACAAGAATACGAGAGGGCTGCTTCTTTATTTTTACAACTAATTACTGAGTTTCCAGATTCTAATGTTTTTAGTCAAGCATCTGAAAGATTACATGAGATTCTATCAAGTAATAGTGAGCAAGATATGGAAAACGATTAGTTTGCTTGAAAGTAATAATAAAATATGATACTATAATTAAAATAAACATGAAATAAGGGAGTTTTAATAAATGAAAACGGACATACACCCAAATTATGTACAATCAAAAGTGAAATGTGCTTGTGGAACAGAATTTATTACTGGCTCTACAGTAAGTGAAATAAAAGTAGAAGTTTGTAGTAAATGTCATCCTTTTTATACAGGTAGCCAAAAACTACTATTAGAAGCTGGTGGTAGAGTAGAGAAATTCAAGAAAAAATATAATAGATAAATTAAAAGAGGCATTCATTGAAAGCCTCTTTTTTGTGTGTGCCGTGCATGGTACAAATCTAGGTGGTGCAAGTCCACTGTAGGGGCTTGTCGTAGCCAACTACTAGCGAAAGGCAAGAGCGTCCATTGTGAAGTGGAGTTTGAAGGAAGCCGATAGCAAA
>Ga0268261_10001191_pt1 | contig 17514 bp, 9 predicted proteins | sample TergutNc150P1_FD_190353 | JGI IMG/M metagenome (GOLD analysis project Ga0268261, IMG submission 190353) | Nasutitermes corniger P1 segment gut microbial community from laboratory colony in Florida, USA - Nc150 P1 (SPAdes) (version 2) | ecosystem: Host-associated > Arthropoda: Insects > Digestive...
TATATATATGTTGTGCATTTGTTGGTCTTGAAAATAAAAAGACAGGCAATTTTTTTTTTTGGAAAAAATAGTTTAACAGAACGTGTGTTTGTAATTCAGTTGTCAGGTAATGCGGAAATGACAGCTTAACGAATTGCGTTGGTTACGAGAAATTGCTGTTTCATGAGCGATATTTAATACTTACTGCTTTTACGCGAACGCGCTTCAATGTTAGGTTTATATGTACATTGCCTGTCTAGTTGAGATGTGATGCTTCGCTGTCTGGTAGATACGCACTGCCGATTGAGTGGAACCCGCTGCCTCTGACTTTAGCTAATGGCATCTGGTTGTATGATGGAGGCAGCAGATATTCTTCTCCGAAACGTCGGTCCATACGGATAAAATTACACGGCGTCACATCCCACAAGACAGTTATCTTCAAGTAATGATAGATGGTACCAGGATCCGAATTTCTCATGTCAGTGTTATGCATATTGACGGTACGCAGTGGATTTTAGTGGCTGTCTTTTCTACAGATCGAGAAACAGGCGAGATCTGTATTCAACCCATATAAATTATAGTAGTTCTTTCCCATTATCTTGGAGCCTGCCCCCCAGAACTCGTCAAGATATTTTATGTCCTGCCACTGGACGGATAGGTTACTCCAGCTATATTGATGGGCTGTTTGTTTTATTACACCCCAAAATAATTTCGCTTTCTGTTAGTCTCTGTACTGGATTGGAATTCTGTTTTAATTTGAAGTTGCGCCGTTCTTTGTAGTCTGGTATGTGAGACTTGGGGGGAGGGGGGGGGTTAAAAGTTCATTTTAGTTTTTGTTCTTTAATAGCTGCAGCTTTATGTCCAGAGCACAGTTGTTGTTGAGAACCTGATGGCCACTCATTCGGTCAATAAATTCTCTGCCTTGCAGTGAGCCTGAAGTTTAATTACCGTATACACAACAGCTCGCCTCTAGGGCTAGTTGACTTCAGGCTGCATTTTCACACCGTATGTCTGTAAGATCCATTTTAATATTATTCTTCCATTATGCCTGTGCCTGGTCGCGCAGTGATAGGGATTGTCATATGCTCTGCCTAAAGGTATCAGCGTTCTTGAGTGGCAGATCTTGTTGGTGATGAGCATTTTGTTCTCGGAGCAAACGCAGTGAACGATTGGCAAGCGTTTCATGGAACATTTGAATAAAGAAAGAACCGCGTGTGGAAATGAAAAATTGCTAGAAAGAAGGAATATGCAACCGAAATTTGTAGGTCATTGTCTGTGAAATTTTATTTTGAAACGCGGCCGCAGAAAATATGCCGTTGTGAGGAGATTAACAGTGAAGTGTTTTAGGTATAAATGTGGCCTCATACTTGGTTTTTGCAACCCCCCTCCCCCGAAGCAGATCGTACTTTATTTGGTGGCACAAGTCCTTAGTACGACCACATCAAGGCCCACAGCCAAGGCGGGAAATGTGTTAACGCAAGCTCAGTCCTCTGTGTGTTATAATGTTCCCGTATTTAAGCCCAACTGTGGGCCTCGTGCGCATGTGTTGTTAGACAGCCCACCACTCAGCTGCTTGTTTGGTTTGGTTGTTGTGAGGGCTAGAGCACGCGTTGTCAGTATCGCAGCGAGGGTTGCTCGGATATATCTCTTTCTGTTAGGTTTTTTTTCGCCTTGTTATGTCATTGGCTTATTATGACATAAATTACCTCAGTGGTGCCAGAAGTATTTCGGATACACTAATTCAGAATCGATGTGGTGATTGCTGTAATGACAGCTGTTGCTGTTTTGTTGAGTTGGAACCAACAATGGGAAGTTGGTCTTATTGCCTGCCTTTCTTGGTTATTCAACCCTCTCTTTCTTCCCCCTGTAAAGTTATTTCTCTGGCACAGAGTTGGCGCCAGTGAGAGTGAAGGGGAATCTTGAGACTACGTAACCAAGGGAACGACAGAACAGTTTATACAGAGAAGATGGGGACGTTTCGTGCTGCTGTAATCTGAAGACTGTCGTCGTTAGAGTGGCTCATATATATATATGTGTATGTATGTATATATAGGTCATTTTCTCCGGCCTGCCGCATTTAATTATTTTTCAGTATGTTAGCCTCAGCAATGTACAGAGGCGGATTTACCATGAAGCTAATGAACGTTAAGCTACAGAGCCCCTAACTTGCACGGGCCCCTTCCAAGTCCCTTGGAGGGGTCCGAAATAAATTTTCACTTTCGTATATACTTTTGTATTCGTAATTTGGTTTTCTTTTTCATGAAGGGTACCTACAAATTATGTAAGTTTCATGCCCCACAAAACCTAGATCCGCCTCTGGCAATGTATGTAGAGGGGCTGCTGTAAGCACTTGGAGTTCCTGTAGCAAGGATGTATTGCACGCCTGCATTAAATGCCTCTCGAAACGGTATTCATGCCCCCGGCGGGATTCGAACTTGCAATTCCAGCAAACTAGCTGCCGCGGACCCGAGCTTTAGAACACGCGGCCACCGGGAACAGCTGAGATGAGGTATAGCTGCACATATTCTCTAAACTCGGCTCTGAGTTGCCTGTGGGTGTGGCTTATCTTCACGCCTTACCATGTGTTTGAGGTAGTTAATAAGTTAAAGTCACTCAACTTTCATGAAAGTAAGTCTGCCCTATAATTCAGTAATTTCTTACAATAAGTCAGGTCTCCAGTCTGGCCTTTTATTTTTGTTTAAAATAACGCCAGTCACTGATATGAAATATATATATTATGTTTGCTTGTTTTGTTGTTGCTAATGAGTTCTGTGTTCTGTCAGTTTCTTGTGGATCTACTCGTATGCGTGTCACATCTCCACAGAACTGGCGTGATTCCCACTCTTATACGATATGTGGGTCAAACTGTCGTTACAATGTAGTTACTGTTTGGAACTACGTCGATTAATAGCGACTGTGCAGTTTCTGGTATAAATAACACTGGTCAACAAAATTTAACTTCTTTTTGTCCCGCGAACTTCAATAGATGAACTTAGCAGTACCTTTTATGCCGAATTCAGATATACACAGAATTTTTCAATCAGAGAGGGTTTCAAAGATACAGATGAATTTAAATGTGCAAAATAGTACTTTACGTGCTCATGAAACAGGCAGAAACTTCCCTCTAAAATGTAGAGGCTTATGACTTTCGCCGGTATTTGGCGTCAGGTACATCCATCTTCGGGGGCACGCGGTGGCGCAGTTGGTTGAGGCACTGCACTACAAGCCGGAAGGTCGCGGGTTCGATTCCTGATGGTGTCATTGGATTCTTTCATTGACATAATCCTTCCCGCCGCACTATGGCCCTGGGGTTGATTCAGCCTCTAACAGAAATGAGTACCGGGAATGTTTCCTGGGGGTAAAGGCGGCCGGTGCGTAGGGCTGACAACCTTACCACCTTCATGTGCCGATTGTCTTGAAATCTGGGAGCCTCGGTCTCCTGGAACCCTCAGGGCCTGTTCAGGCCTGTAATGGGATTGCTTTATCTTTACCTGTACCTTTACATCCATCTTCACTGTAGAGCAATAGTCTGCCAACATACCTGAGGTCCACTGGCCTTGATACCGCTTTTCCTTAGCCATAATGTCTTGTTGAAGTCTTTCACCGTGTTCGTCATTGACTTCGCCGAGATTTTATGGGAAAAGATCCAAGTGTGACTCCAGAAAGTGGATTTTCAGACTCATATTGCATCCCATAGCTTTGTACGAAGTCAACAGGTCCTGCACATCCTGATAGTTCGCTGCTTTGTGAGTTCCTAAGAAGTACTGTTAAATGACAACCATGCATTTCTTTCAGTCTCATTCAGGTCTTCATCGAACTCTTTGTCTTGCATCAGTTGCCTGATCTGGGGTTCTATAAATATACCCTCCTTGTTTTTACGTCACATTTGGGAACATATTCCTCACATATTGGAATCCACGGCCGGTTTTATCCATACCTTTCACAAAGTTTTTCATGAGGCCCAGCTTTATGTGCAAAGGGGGCAGATAAATTTTCTCCGGAAGAACAAGAGGAGGATTGACAACATTTTTCTCCCTTGGCGTCAGTGATGTTCGTTGAGGCCACAGTTTATTTACATAGTGATTCTTCTTGTCCCGGCTGTCCCACTCGAACAACAAACAGCTTTATTTTGTGTAACCGAGTTGCATTCCGAGTAACAGTGCCACGACTTGAGATCACACATAACTTCTACCTAAGTTCATCATATTTAATCTTTCCCAACAGTACCTTCATGCTTTCACAACTTTCCTTCATGTTGGCTGTATGAACCAAAGGAACGAAGGGGAATCTATTTCCCTTGTGGATTAGAACCACCTTCAGACTCACTTTTGACGAATCAATGAACAAGCGCCACTGTTCTGGGTTATATTCATGGCCAGGAACTTCCATAACAGAACAAACATCATTGAAAAACACGACACCATCTTCCAGGGAGAAGAAATCCTTGAATTCTTCATGGCGCCCACCGTAAAAACACACCTTAGTGTCCTAGCGCAGAAGATTCCAGCCCTTTAACCTGGAGCGAAAGGTATGGGTGATAGAGAAATTCTGGAAACGTATTTTAATTCAGCGTCCAAAAATACATCAGAAACACACATTTCTCCTCATGGGACAATATCTTTGTTGACCAGTGTAATTGGTCTGAATGGTCACTAGAATTTACATTTCAGGCACACATATGCTACTCGAATTTGGGAACCTTTCCAATAAGGCACGTTTTCCATCATTTTCGTGCTTTGCGAACACTTTTAAATATTTTCTTGTGTTATAAAGAAAAGGAACCGGAATAGTTCAGGCTGTGTAGTGACTACTTTACGCAGTAGACAACTGAGGTTGTGGCTGAATCTCCGGCAGGGGCCAGATGTTTTGTTCTCTAAGGCCGGCCTCGCATGAGCGATTTTAGTCGCTGCGACTATCGTGCTGCCCATATTAAACACAGGGTTGTATATGGAAGTGCGCTCACCGGCCACTGTTTAATCATGGCGATTAAAAATTCGCAGCATGGTTTATTTAAGGGCGATGGGATTGTCGCTTGACGACTGTTTATACAAATGAAACACACAAAAACAAATGGGTGCGCGCGCATGGGCGACTATCGCCTTCTTTTCTCTTTGTGAAACCAGCACCGTCCAAGGCCAAAGAATTGACTTCTCTTATGGAGTTCAAAGAGGTGTATAATTGTGAAATATTGATTTCGGAAATTGAAAGACGTTCTGCTCTGTACGACTTCGCTGAAAGAATATAGCGATAAGGGTCTGAAAGAGATACTGGGGGGAAAAATGTACGAGGCAGTCGTTTGTTTTTGAGTGGAGCTAACTGGACGGCCCAGAGAAACGGAGATTCAAGCAGTGTTGTTTTTGATCTTTAATGCCAGTGCTCAGGTTTACATTAATATGTTGTAAAATTCAAAAATGTTTAGCCTAACAAAGGAAACTGGCCCTAGCTGAATGCTGCAATTTGCTAGTGGTAGTTAACACAAGTAAATGCTTTTTCAGGATGTGACATTCCAAATCATACTTTATCGTACTGCCACGGAACATCCCCGTGTGGTGACGTAAAATACTTGGCGAAAATTTACTGGCTCACATGCTTTCCTCTGGTGTTTCCTTTTGTCCCTGTAGTATGAATGTTTTCGAAATTACTTTCATACAAAGTGTCCTCTAGCTGAAACCCATCGTTTCGGCGATCGAAATTGTGCAATATGCAGCAAGCCTTTGCTAAGTTATCGCAAAGCTGAGGAGTTACATCGAATGGTCTGTGAAAAATCCTCCACTTATTTGCCAGAATACCAAATGCACATTCTGCCATTCTACGAGCTCTTATTAATCTTTAGTTGCATATTCGTTGTTGAATTCGTATTCGGGTAGGGCCGTAACACATTCTGACAAGGCGCAAGCCTCGTCACCTAACGCCACGAATGACATTCATTTCGCATTGTTGTCACTAGGCAACGGCATGTTGTCTGGGATTCCCAGTTGATTCAACTCCAGTTTGCTTTCTGTGTTTGAATTTTTAAAATACTGGAGTCGCCAGACTTCGCAGTTGCTACAATAACTAATGTGATAAAACAGCAGTCTGCATCTGCTAAACCCAAGAGTAAAACTGAAAAGAAGTGTTTGTAGTTATAAAACAGAGCTCTACTTCCAGATGGCATTCAAATTCGAACGTGTTTCGCATCCACAGCACACATGCAGTTTGGGAATTGTGTTCTTCTATGAAAATCATTAGCTGTGTTCACCCAAACATCTTCTGGCTTTGCAAAATTTTTGTTGCTTTCAGACAATTCCATGCACTGTTACGTCAATCCCTGACAATTTTTCGAACAGTTGTTTCTTCTAGGAGGCATTCAAAGTGCAGTGAAGCAAAGGTGTTGTCCGTTGCTAGATACCTGTAACCGATTTTAATGATACCGTTTGGTTATTTAGTAATCTAATTAAGCCTACTGTTTACGACTGATCCGAAAATGTATTCCTTTATTTTATACTTTAGTGACAGAAGTTCAGCGAAGGTGGAATATAAGAGACTGTTTCCAAAGAAAGCTTTATTTGCAAAAGCAGACCCTCGTACCAGCATTTAAAACCTGAACGATGACCCGAAGTGTTGGGCCAACTTGGAAATTCTGGGCATTATGAGGGAAGCCAAAAATATGGTGTTTCATCCACAGTATGCGCAGTGTTTAACCGCAACGACTTCTTCACCACCAATCTCAAAACATGTCTACAGTGTCAAATATTCCAAACAACAGAACTGTAAATTCCCCAAATGTATCGGATGCGTTACCCAATCACGTATCGGAGTTTTTGGATCTTTGATAAACAAAACTGTAATGAATAATGAATATTATAAATTCTTGTATTTATTCCAGATAAAACTATAATGAATAAAAGTGTATCAAAAATAAGACAAGATTTCTTGTACCTTAGCGTCACTGCTAATCTTTCTTCTGGTGGCATGGATTTCCTCATTCTGGTATCTTGAAACGTAAGACTTGGACCAAGCAAAACCAGTAGTTTAAATATCTAAATTAACTATCTAAATAAATCTAATTATATACCTAAAAATTGTGGACGTGACTTCAGGTGTTCGTGCAGGTAGTAGAATTTTTCTTTAAGTAATCCTTTACTCTTCTTTTTTTTGGATGTGCCCAAAACTTTTTTCTTTTTTAAAAGTTTCGCTTTCGAAGCAACAAAGCACACTAGTGCTATGTCCTGGCAGACCATGACGTAACCGAATCAGTGCACGGAGACTGTCACTCTAGTGCGCGGCCTCGCATTAAAAATCTCCAGCGTCTTAAATCGCTGCCACTGTTGTGGTAGGAATTAAAATCGCTTGTGCACGGCCCCGCTAAAACGTCAGTACTGGCTCTAGAGCCAACCCAGCATCATACTAAGTGAGTACTGAGGGTAAAACGGGCAGGGCCTGAAGCTAACCACTCACCTGTATCTGCTTGGCATACAGAGGGACAACTGTATACCTACTATGCTTTTCGTAGTGTAAAAACTTACAAACTTTTACCGTGTCAGGACGCAAGGTCAGTACACTTGTTACGTAGACACGCCTGTTCTCTGTCACAGATTCGTATCCTATTACGAATACTATGTTGCATGCATACTGTCGTGGTGGTGGTGGTTTTTTTCTTGTTCCTTCTCCTCGTCTTACTTAGTTACTAGCTAATTCAGTATTTACTTTCCTCCTCTTCAGAATTCGCCGCTTGTCGTAAGTTCCTTTACTAATTCGTTGAAGTAGAACCATTCGCGGGAAGCTAATAGTCGGTCAGCAGGTCAAGAATGTCTGAGCTTTATTTTGAACCGAACCTTTATTACCGCAGTCATAACTGTGTAGAGTTGACTTTGTTGTAAAAACTGGTTCGGTTGTCATAGGGAGTTAGGTAAATTTTTAGTTATTTTAGTAATTAAATATACACTAATAGAAATTTCTGCGCCGAATCTGTTGCGTACCTAACTTAGTTTCGAGCAAGAATGAATGCTGGATTTCATTTTAAGAGTCTCGTGCATTGTTATCAGGTCTGAAATAATAGGCTTACGGCTGCAGTCACGTCAAGGTCAGTGAAGTACGCAGGACTGTAAAAAATTATTTTTGGAAACATTTTCTTCTTAAAACTACAGTGGATCCTATGAATTGTTATTTTGCTTTTGTCTTTATTCACATATTTTACATCCATTGCTAGTTATGTCATTTACCCACTCAGTTCAGACACGGCGTTAAAGCTGAAGACTGCAGTGTTATGGGGTGCGATTCTCAGTTGTCTAGTGACGGTCAAGTTCACCAAAAATGTATTCATTTTTGACTGAGCTCATTTGCTCTGGCTATTTTTGCGATGGACCGTTTGATCCAAACCTGTGTTTAAAATCCTTTGACGTCACTAGTAAACCGTCACATTGGACCGATAAATGCTTCTGCTGCTTTGAAAGGAATTGCTTGCGGTCCGCATTGATGAAGTTGTGGCTGGTGCTTATTAGAGCCCCGCTGAGAGGTTCCTGCACATCGGAGGGCGGCATTCACCACAGGCTGCGAAACTAGCGACAGCCCCTACTATAGAATTCTTGAACATCGTCAATTAAAAAAACTACAAAGATTTTTATCTGCACATGATTTGTACTGCACAGACGAAGAGTAATCGTTGGTAGAATCACGATCAGTGACGTTTGCTGGAGACTAAATCAGGAAGACTGTGGGTATTCGGCCAGGTTCTATTCCCTTTAGTAGCACTGCAATTTTTGTCTAGGGATTTTTACGTTATTGACGGAAGTTATAGGCCTGTTACTCGGCCAGCTGGCTGTTATGGCGTTTATTATATTCGACTAACCGATGGCATGCAATATTCGATATCCATATGCATCTGTGTATCACGTGATTGCTTGGTAACATACGTTACGCATTATATGTTCCCAAGTACAGATAAGCTGATTGTCCGTCTGCTGCTAAATAAACTTGTGCGTATAAGACGGAAAATGTACGATATTAAAGTATGAAGTCGTTTGGCTTGTTGCAGCCGGTGTATTGCAGTCAGTGGTGATTCGGCTTTGGGCTGGACCACCTTTCCTGGCAGGAGCAAGGGACTGAATAGCATCCTTACTGTCTCTGTCGCCTCTCCGGTCTCCTTCTTAATGGGTGCCGGGTTTCTTCTGGGGGTAATATGGCTGGGGCATGTAATTCTGCTCCCCTCCCGCCTTGCTCATGCCTTTATGACGTGCACAAAGACTTCATGTAATTGGTAGGAAGAAACTAATGTATATAACCGTGTTTTCAGTTTTGCAGTGAAATTAAAAACGATGTAATTTATAAAATCTGGTTAAGTAAACTGATATCCCAGTCTAGACGAAAGGTCAGTCTGATGTATACGTTTTAGGAAGGACTAAACAGAAGAAGTATTTTTTTCTTTTTTATGTAGAAAATTTATTCCCATTTCATTTCTGCAGTGTGGAGTTCCTTTTTCTGGACTGCCAGTCATTCTCACAAAACATGTGAAGAATAATTAAACATGGACGTCCGTTTGTTAAATACTCGTACTGTTTAATACTTGTATGGGGGATGTGGGCCACTGGCTGATCATCGTGAATTAAACTAGCTGATTCTTTTGTGCATTGTGGTGTGAGTGTTGGAAGTGAGAAATTACTTCTTCCTCAGAAGCATGAACTCCTCCCTCGGAATTCCGTTAAAGTACATGCGTTCTTCGCTTGTCCGTGCCACATTGCATCACAGGACATACCGAAGTGCCAAGGGTGTGCATTAGCGTCGATACTTCGTGCTTTCAGTGACCTCGAATGACGTGATACTTCCAGTTACGAGGGGAAATTATCGGGAGCGTGACTGCAGTTTGTGTGATGTCTCTCACCTTGCAAGCTGAAGTGATCAACTGCTGCTTGTCTGCCCTTTCAGCACAGCACTTAACGTATCGTATAGATTAACGGACTCTGTTTCCGTGTATCGCTGATATGTTCTATTAGCTTAGTAAGGTTAAAGGCTTCCCCCCCCCCGAATACATATAGTTAATACTCACCTGTTCCATTGTAAGCTGATTGTTTATTATGCTGTGCGAATTCGAAGGAAATGGTGGAATTATGAAAGACGTGCGAGGGGTCATCGGCAGGAAATAGTTTAAGCTGCTTCAGTTGCAACACTCGAATACGCTGCAACTTGTACATATTTTATTTGTAATTTTTGGTAATATTTTAAATTATGTAATCGTTCGTGTACTGGCAAACACCCGAATTGCCAACGAGGATATACTAATACTCTTATTAACGTATTTCTTTTCACAGCCTGATAACTTAACGAATCCCACAATTACGAACTTCAACAAATGAATGTCGTAGTGAGAAATGCGTTCTTCTGGGTTATTACGCAGCGAGTAGTGGTAATTTTTAACGTTATTTCGAGACAATCCATTCTTGAACCCTGAGGATGGGACCGATAGGTTGTCGTAAAACGTCGGTAAGAAATTATCACTACTCTCTGCGTAATAACCCAGAGGAGCGAAGATCTCAGCTACTTCGCGGCGGAAGCCTGAGGGCCCGAACGAACTTCGTAATGAACCCTACAAATGTCACTATATAAATAAAATTATCGTCACCCAAGCTACAATAAGTAATAGCATTTTTTATTGATTATCCTATTTGAATAGATATGCATTTACTTCATATTGTTTATGTATCCAGTGTTTTTGTGTTGCTCTTACAAACGAAATATAGTTCCATACACGTGTGTCCGCAATAATATATCAGGTCCCGCATTGTATGTGTTACGGGAATAATTTACTCCCAGGTATGAACAGATTTTTGGATTGTTTATAATACATTTCTTCTTTTAACTGAAAATCTGTAGGGATGTAACACATGTAATTGTAAAGAATAGTACACCAGTTTTTCATACACCGGAGCGTATTTTTTAAACTGTCGTCTGTGTGTACCGTTAGCCAGAACGGCGTAGGCATTCTGCACCTTCTTTTTTAAAGTATTCGGATAAATTTGCATGGGATCTGAGTGTTCTCGAACCAAGCCGTGCTGCGCAGAAGGCCGCCTTGTTTCATACGTTACTCGGTCACAGTTGCAAATTCTGAATAACCAAATGTCTAAATTTCACAAAATGGCTTTGACTTCAAACCAACACTACTTAGATGACTAGGCCTACAAATGCTGTATTTCGAAAATTGTTCTGTAGTTTATACGAAACATGCTGCATACCAAAGTTGTAGGCCTTAATGTGGTAAATATTTTATATGGAATTATATTTGACGTTCATGTTGCGTATCGCAAGCATTTGTACTTCAAGTTTTTATACTTCGTAGGATACATTGTCGGAAGAATACCCGTCATATATTAAATTCAAGCTGTGCACTCTCTACACGCATCGCGACATACAACCTGAATTAAAATTAAAATTAAAAAAAAAAACCTTGTTTAAAAATGCACTTTCTGTATTCACGTCTTATTATCGAAAAAGGAAAACATTTCCACTTCTTCGAATTTTAAGTTTTCTTTTCGATTTTATAAGATAACCGATGAACTGTAGCCGTGGCAGAATTGATTTGGTTATGACGAGTGGAACATGTAACACCCTGTGGTTTCGTGGGTAGGTGTCAACTGTTCAGAAAAAAATTGCTGCTCCCATGTATCCTGAATACGGAGAGAGCAGGTTCTTACGAACCTTTGGTACCTTTTTGCCACCATACACGGCGTCACATCCCAAAAGACCGTCTTCTGCATACAGTCCGCTTTGAGAAGCTCAGAACGCACCAAGCTTGTATCTGTAACAGTTCGATTGTTCGGTGTACGTGCACGTGCAAATTTGTAGGCTTGCTGAGATAATAGACACCGCCTATTATGGCATTAGTTTCTTTTCTCCCCAAACACGCGTTCTTCTTCTCTGGAAATTAGACGTTGAAACAAATGCTTTGAAGCTGTACGTGTTTTTAGACTTCAGCTGCTAATGAATGTGCGAGTTTTACTGCATGCTCTTAACTCAGGTAAATGAACCTTCATTCTGTTGAAATTAAAACGAAAATTGTTTTCATTACACGAAATCTAGTAAGCTTTCGCCCAAAGGAGGCGCAAGCACTTGAAATTTATCCTTGTCGATTTTTTTCAAGAAGAATTTTGTTGTACGAATAACAGTCATTGAGGATATTAACACGCAGGACACTTCCCTTGATGTATAACTTCCGATTCAGAAGATCTACGAGAGAGGGCCTTATTAACACAGGGATGTGGATCCTGATGGTTCTTTAACTTGCTCACTTGTCTGTCGATTAATGGCAGCAGTGTTTATCACGTCATGAACGGACGGGGAAAGATGGCCATGAGCTTCCGACGTCATCGATTCTGACTGTCCCTAAATACGAGGGAACCACCAGTAATGGTGAGAGTAAGCACAATAAGAAGCCAAGATGACTTAGTGTAGTAGCTAAGCAACGGGATGGGTGACCGAGAACCGATTTCCGGCAGGAGCCAGGTCTTTTGTCGTTGCCACCACATCAGATCCAGTGGATCCTCTGAGCCTGTGCCGCTGGTTAAGACGTCAGGATAGATTATGAAGAGAAAAGAGAAAACAACAAGACAGTTCCCGTAAACTGTATTGCACACATGTTTCAAAGAATCCCATTCGTTCACAATTTCCGCTTTGAGTGGTGGAAGAGGCTCAGGAAGACGCGGAAATCCTCAGGCGGAACAAATTGCTACCGGCCAGAATTTGAACAAGAAGCGTATTACGAATGCATTTGACGAGGCACCAGCAGAGATGACGTACCCAGTGACTTCATGAGAGCTTGTCGTTAATTCTGTCACTGTTAGTGATGTTATGCTTAAACAAACTTGTTGAACATACTTCATGTGGCCCCAGGAGTTGGTAAGGGGGTGTATTGCGCAACCACAGTTCTGGTTTGGCCTCGAAATAAATACACCCAAATATATTTAGAAAGTGCGTTTTCAGGTGCTTATTTATTGCGTTTCTATCTTGCTTTTCCAGTTCTCTTACTTCTTTTCGACTTCGTCCATTCCTGCCTTCCTCTTTCTTTCTTTGTTTCTTTGTTTCTTTCTTTGTTTCTTTGTTTCTTTCTTTCTTTCTTTCGTTCATTTCTGATTTTCTTTCCTTATTCTTGTTTTTTAACTTTTTTTGTTCACCATTTCCCTTCTTTCGCCTTCCTTTCTTTATATTTCTTTAAGTCTTTGTTTGACCTTTCGCTTTTATTTTTGTGCGCTCGCTAGTTTTCGGTTCTACAGTGCAACTGTATGTCATATCTTTTGCTTCATCTGTCAGAACATGGATCGACGTGTCTCCAACCTGAGCGATTTGAAATTCCACAGGGAAGTGTATTGGCGTATAGCGATTTAGACTTCGGTTCGTTGCCCCTGCATGCCAGTGGCCCCATACATCCAACCAGGGCGCGAATTTCGGAGAAGATCGTGCTGTGATTCGGAAACACTCCGCTTTCTCAACAGTGTGTCAATTCCGGGCAAAGTGACCCCACACAAACAAAGCAGCAGACTCGTTTTAATCCGTGGCTTCGTGTTAAAAGACCTGGTATGATATTCTGTCAAAATACGGTTTTCGCAGCAAAAGCAGCGTAAGGAGTATGTGGTTTTACGTTCTGAATGGTTCGGTGTCTAATACCACTCCAGTTCTGAGTTAAATAATTTTTATCCGGTGCTGTAAGCATATTTTCTGCATAGACTATGCTAGAAATCTCTCCGGTAATAGTGGGTGTATAATACTGTTTTGTTTTGGCTCTTTCAGCGCCAAGCCATAGTTGGTGAATAAATTGTTTCAAATAACCGCCATTACACCCAGCAGCTAGTATGACAGTAAGGTTATGGACTTGTATTCTGGAAGTGTCTGGTTCTCTTCTTGTCCGAATTACTGTGTTGAACTACAGTTATTTACTTTAAGCCATGTTGTTTTGAATTTGATCGACCTATTTTTTTTATAAATGAATCAAGCTTATTCTCGGAGGGTAATCTCCGGTTTTAAAATTACATTGTGTATAGTAGAACTTGCTTCAACCCTGTTAACGTGTTGTGAATAGACGAATCCCAGTTATTCTTGAATTTTAGGTTCGAAAATTTTGTTTACTACACGAGATCTTGATTAAAACTGAGTGAAGTTCGCTGTTTGCTTTCACCTGATCACATACGCAGTTACATGTTGCATTGGAGATAAGACAGCCGTCATTGGAACTTTGGCATTGATGCTCTTGTACTTATCCTGGTTGGAGATGGAAGACATGACTATGCAGCGCACCCATGTATTACAGAGTCTATAGGACGCGTTTCCCATTTTACGGACCTAGGATCGATACTTTGTTGTTACATACTTTATATCCAAGACCGAGTTGCTTTTTAAGTGCTCATGGACTTCAGCGTACTCCTGCTTGCGTGACAAAACGAGCTGGTTTATATGTAGTGCGAAGTACATGGCACTGTTCGATGACCATTCGCGACTGTTGTCTGAAACATTGGAACCCCGAGTTTGCTCAGGGAATTCACGTGTGTCCAAATTTTTCTAATTCCACGTGGTGGAAGGGGGCTTGATATTGTCTAATAATTTGTCCAAGGAGTTCGCCCCCTTTTTCTCGTACATATCAGAGTAGTCGATGAGGTGAATGAATCAGGTTCTAACACGTAAGTACAAGTGTCGATCAGAGAGTAAGTTTACCATGTGTATTATTTCGTAAATAAATCATCTAAACTCATTCTGATTACGTCAGGAGAATTCCTTGCTGAGCGATTATCATCCTGGCTTTAATCAGCCTATAATTGAAAACCTCGTCCAATAATTTGATTAATGCCTCAATAGTGGCTAGGGCGATGTGGAAAAGTACCGTAATATCAGAACAGTTAAGTGTGAACTGTTTTATTGGAACTGACAATAAAGAACCCAAAATGTACGCATTGTAAACTCATTTTGTATCCGATCCTAGTAGGTCCTTTAAAGACAGTGTATCTGCTCTTTTTTTTTTCGCATGTCACTGATAACAAACCGTCTAAACATAGCCATAATTATTCAAAACAGCCTGCAGGTACTCGACATGTTTAGGCAACACTTCGTCATCGTCTGGGATGTCTAGTAAAATAGGAACAATTGAAAGCTTTGAAGTGTGGCATTCTTCGTACGGTGTGTGTCAAAGGGTTCATTTGTTGAGAGTTACTAATTTTCTTGTGTTTTTTTTTTCTTTTTGGCAAGGAAGACCAAACGTTTTGGGAAACGAAGGTCACACAAATGGCTGCGACGAGATGCAAACCTGGGATCGTCCCAATACAAATCAAGAATACTGTCTATTGTCCCGTGAAGTCCCATGACCTTTCTTTAGTAGGTAGTTATACCAATATCGTTCCAGTAATTTCTTGTTAAGATTTTTCAAAATTCAAGGGGTTATAGCTGATCGCTTAATGAACCAGGGATTTTGAGATGTCGGCATGCGACGTCCGACGTACTGACCGGCAGTGGAATGGTAGTGGGAACAAAATTATATAGCGGGAACTGCGAGTACGGAGGTTATAAGTAATGATTGGTTTTAATAGCGCTTTGCATAATGTCTGTGAGAGTTGGCATTATAGAGTAGCACAAGGGCAGCTTCAGTGTGTCAGAATAGCAGTAAAATTACACCCTCCTATCACGTAAACGATGAATGTTTTGACATATTGTGCATGCATTGAAAGGAGCGTTACATTATCAGCCTTAATGGATAACACTTTGAAGTCAGAAAATTATCTAAACATTTAAGGTTTTAGTTTCTACAACATAGAAAACTCACATTACGAAGACGAGACAGTGCCGTTGAACGACATTATCCCACTTGAATCATATACATTTATGACAGTGGTTTTACGTAAGTTTTATCTGTGATATTTATTTGGCATTGTTACAACCCACAACACCACTCAGCGTTTCGGAAACTACCTGTTTCCATCTTCAGGTGAAGTACAATCCTAATAAATTAGCGAAGTCTTAATGAATGTAGTTGATAAAACCGACAGTTTTTAAGGAGATGTCAATATCCACTTGTATGACGTCACCAGAATACACTAATATTGATTTGTAATATTTTCTCTAAACTCTTCACTGCAGTTATCTACCGCAGTGACGCAGACTGCTGTTTGTGCACTCATTCCTGTTCAAGATACCGCGTTTTTCAGGCAACACAAGTTGAAACAAAACAATAATTTTAATGGTTTCTGTTGGTTGATGTTTCGGTACTACTGAACTTGTTAATATGTCTTAATTTAACGTAAGCGCCGACTGCTCACATTACGTAAAGTTTATTTCTGTATAGATTTCCTTATTGGATCGAATATTAAAATGTTAAAACTTGACCGTACGTGTAGCATTTGCTAATATTAATTTGCTGAGATGAGTAAATTATATTTTATTGTTTTTATGTGCGTTCGCACATGTTGCGAAAAGCGCCCGTTAGATTCGTCAGTTCTGTCGGCATTTATCACTGTGGCTTCAATTTTATAGCTGGAGAACATTGTAAATGGAACAATAAAAAATTTTAGTGTTGATAGATACAGGTTAGTTAATAATAAAGAGGGAACTTATTTTTTCGGTTCTGTGGCAGCATTTGTTCACGGGAAAGCGCCACAATGTGTTGATCTAGTACATTACTTGTCTTATTCTGTTACTATTGGATTCATCCTGGTATTTCACAGTTTAACGAACTTTAACTGAGTGATGCTGAGGTTCTCTGGGTGGTGATTCTGGACATCGCTGAAAGAGTGGCCTCTCCTCCGGTTGAATGTTCTTATTTCTTTGATTTTCTTATCATTGCTAATTTCGAGTTGGTTATGCCTAGCAGAGACTCTGAAAAGGTTATTATTATTATTAGATATTGTTTGTTATATCACTTACTATTCATTGTAATAAATTTCGTAATGATGATGTCTCAGTAATATCGAAAGGTGTAGTTAATCTAACCCATAAGGCATTGTTGTTTTATGTTGTTTGTTCCATATCCATGCATTAAGGAATATTTACACATATGTCGTAAGGGGGATAGAAGTGACAGGAAGACAAGGAAGAAGACGTAGGAAGCTATTGGATAACCTTAAGGAAAGGAGAGGATACTCTCATTTGAAAGAGGAAGCTCTGGATCGCATATGTGGAGAGCTCGCTTTGGAAGAGGCTTTGGACCTGTCGTAAGACAGACTACTAAATGAATGAATGTCGTAAACCAACATATACACTCTGATAAAATATGATTTATCATACCTTAATATAAACTTACATGTTTCGGTCGCTTTTGCGACCATCATCAGGGTGCTTTACAGGAGTACTGATAAAACATAACAATTTCCAAAGTTCCATAAGTGAAACCACTTGCTGTTAACCCTTAGACGCCGAATTAAATCCCATCTGCTATTTGCTGGCATTATTAGGAGCTCACCATTTTCTCTACGTTAGCAGGATAAGGGTTAAATTATTAACCCTTAGGCGACTAATGTCATATATATATGGAGCACCCATTCTTGATGTTTCTAGATCACACACAACGACGCAGCACAGTCGGTAGGACTCCTC
>Ga0268261_10001192_pt1 | contig 17508 bp, 11 predicted proteins | sample TergutNc150P1_FD_190353 | JGI IMG/M metagenome (GOLD analysis project Ga0268261, IMG submission 190353) | Nasutitermes corniger P1 segment gut microbial community from laboratory colony in Florida, USA - Nc150 P1 (SPAdes) (version 2) | ecosystem: Host-associated > Arthropoda: Insects >...
CATTAGTCACCTAAGGGTTAATAATTTAACCCTTTTCCTGCTAACGTGGAGAAAATGGTGAGCTCCTAATAATGCCAGCAAATAGAAGATGGGATTTAATTCGGGCTTTAAAGGGTTAAAGTGTAGTTGAGCACACACTCTGTCATGTTTCTTTTATATAGTGTTCTTTAGCCAATATTGGACATGCTGATGTAATTTGATATCTTGTCTCATCAAATTGTTGACATATTCTACATTTTCTGTCTGGTTCTATTCGTAATATTTTTCTTGCATTTGTTTGAAAGGCCTGGCTGGTTTTGTGCTGCTGTTATTTCACTTTCATTTTCTGCTTTCAGGTCTCCCCTGGACAGCCATAGGAATGTGTTATCTTCACTGATAAGCTATCTGTACTTCTAATTTACCGGCCATGCATTACTTTGCTTTCCCATTTTTTCTTTAAGTACTCTCCTAATCTTGCTTTTGTGTGTTGTATGCCTTCCTTTTTTTCAGTGTTCTTATTTGATTGGTTTCATTTTTCTACAAACCATGAATCCTGCTAGTATTTTCAATTCATATTTGGTTGATTGCTTCCATGGCTTTCAACAGCATTTACAAATTTGTATTCCTATATTTCGCATTCAGATATTCTACATTATTGATTAGCTCTTCTTTGCATGCCACTTAAATCTGTAACAATCCACGTCCTTCTCTCATTTTTACATGTAGGTTGTCTATGTCAGCTTCTTACACTTTTCTAGTTGTTTTCCTGGCAGTATTTGTTGTTTCTTCTAATCTGCGATTAATTATTCTAAAACTGTATCTTAATACTGGGATGGCTAACACAGTAATTGCTGTAGTGTCATCCTTGGCATTCAACACTGATTTCAGTATCATTCTTAATTTCCTGGTATATTCCATCTGCAGTCTTTCCTTCATTTGTTGATGATGTATACCTTCACTTTCCTCAGTCCCGAGATACTTATATGTTTTCTTCATGTTCAAGCTACGAGGGTGCTCTGGAAAGTTCTCAGCCTAACAATGAAAAAACATATTTGTAATTTCAAAATTATTTTTATTTTTCAACATAATCTCCCTTAAGACTAATATATTTATTCCAGCGCCATTATCCTGTCCCTGTAGTGGTTCTTCATAAGATCTGCAAAATACCCCCCTACAGCTGCAATTGCCTCGTGATTCAAAGAAAAACGCTGACCAGCGAGGAAGAGTTTGAGTTTTGGGAAGAGATAGAAGTCAGAGGGAGCCAAATCTGGAGAATAGCGTGGATGTTCCAACAATTCATAATGCAGATCCCTTAATTTTCCCATTGCCAAAACACTTTTGTGTGCGGGTGTATTGTCCTGATGAAAGATGATTTTTTTCTTTTGCAAACAGGTCTTTTCTCACAAATTTTTTTGTCTAGTCTGGTTAAAAGATTGCAATAATATTCCCCGGTTATTGTTTTACCCTTTTCAAGGTAATCAATAAACAAAATGCCTTCAGCATCTGAAAACACCGATGCCATGACCTTTCCTGCTGATGGATTCGAACTTGTCTACTTTGGCGCTAAACAACCAGCTTCTTTCCACTGTTTTGACTGCTGTTTGGATTCTGGTGTGTAATGGTGAATCCAGATCTCATCCATAGTAATACATTGACACACAAAATAAGTTTTATTTTTGTTAAAATGCTCCAAGCACTGTTCAGAGATTTTCATGTGAGTGCGTTTTTGATCTGCTGTAAGCAAGCACGGCACCCATCTTGCACAAAGCTTTTTCATATCCAGTTCTTCATGCAAAATATATCCTTGCCTGTAGTCTCAGCAATTTCACACACTTTCATCCACCGGTCATCCAATACCATATCGCGCACTTGTTCAATGATTTCTGTGTTGCACTTTTTGGACGTCCTTCACGTGGATCATCTTCAAGGCTGGTACGGCCATGTTTAAACTCGGCAGCCCATTTCTTAATTGTTGAAAACGAAGGAGAAGAGTCCCCATAAACTTTTATGAACTTTGAATTAATTTCATTTGGCGTTAAACCTTCTTTTACAAAGAATTTTATAACCACATGATACTCAATTTTATCTATTTTAAGGGGATACAGACAACACTGCTGCTTCAGGCAGCTGAATAAAACAAACTACGTGATAGAATGACTTGCAATTTCACATGGATGCTTATGACAGATGTACCAACTTAAAAAAAAAATCATGCCGATAGTGTTGCCATCTATGGTCGAGGCCAAGAACTTTTCAGAGCACCCACATAATGTATTTCTCTGGTGATGTCAAGTGTAAGTTTTTTATGTGAATTTCTTTTCTTAAATACAGCCTTTGCATACTTGTCAAGTCCAAATTCCATGTGGATATCACCACCAAAGGTTCTATATCTTTGCTTCTGTTTTTGTAGTTATTCTGTTTTACCTATGAACTTCAATCATCCTTGTGAAGTGAGTGTAGCTGAAGAAGTTTATGGATTAGGGGACATGGAGGAAGGAAGTACCAGATTTGTCAACATAGAACAACCTTGGAAACCTTTCCAGAGGACTTCAGACCTCAGATTGTTTTCCTCAGCTGCCAAAGTATCAGGATTTCTGGAATATCAGCATCTCTATTAAAGGAATTCTATTGCATTAGCATTAGTATTTGTATGTAGTGTACCTTACAGGTTGTATTGTTTGAGAAAATTCATTTTTATTAAACATAAAATACTTGCATTCCAGCCTTCACACAAAACATCTTGTCCTTCCTGATAACTGCTTCTTGTTTCATGTGTTAAGCTGGCTTAGCAATGAATTTCACTCTACAAGTACAAAATACAAACTGCAAGAATTTTCTGGCATGTTACTTAATTATTTTTATTAAAGAATGATATTATTATGTTACATATTCTCTTAGGGTAAATTAATAGTTGTAGCTGTTAAACTGCAGTGAAATGTGAATATTGTGACAGTCACATGACATAGGAATTGTGTATGTCACAAGGAACTTCTAGCTGCCATATAGATACAACTGTGACATGCTGTTACAGCATTTTTTGGTACAGTAGCAATAATGTATAAGGCTCAAGATAATTAAAATCATTTATAAGAAAATACCCACTATGTATTTCAAATTTGCATGAACTACCTTTAATTTTATGTTACTAGGCATGTTTTACATGACACCTTCATATGTTGTAAGACTATCTCATAAAAAGAAAATCTGATTTTGCTGCCTCCACGTAGAAGGTCTCCTCTACCCTGGCGATGGAAGAATGGGTTCTTGTCAATCATAAATACCCGTGCAACTACATAACATTGCACCACAGTATACTATGGAATATCCCAAACTTGGAAAACCATTTGGACATGGCATTTCAAAACCACTGAAAAATTCACACTCGAGTTTTTCATGGCCACAATTCATGAGATACAGGCAGGTCTCTTTTTTACGCGATTTCTTTTTCCACAATTTTGCTTTAATGTGACTTGAAAATTTACATCTCTTTTCAAATTTACATGATAGTGTTCAGTTTAACACAATTTGACATAGACAGTATGTGATAATTTTTGGTTTAATGCAATTTAGCATAGACTAAATGTGGCCGCAGTTGTTTTGTGTTGGAGGCTAGCAGGAAGTGGTGTCACTGTGACGCCATCAGTCATGGGTATGGGTTAATTACATTGCAGATATAATCAGCTCATGTAATTCCCCCTTCATTAGCATTGGCTTTTGGTATGAAAATGTGTGAGAAACACAAATCTAAATCACCTAATTACAATAAGTGCTAAGACAGGAACTAAAGTGTTGTTTATAGCATGGCTACCACATTCCTATGGGAATGAACCATACCAACAACTATGGATGCAAGTCTTTTACATTTTTATTGCATTAGAAATAAACATATTGTATAGAAATGTATGTATACTGTCTATAGAAAAAATATATATATATATATACTGTAAAGGTCCTTATGCCTGCTAGTGTTATAGTCATACACTACATAGGATGAGGTTATCAAATCTCTTAACCCCCAGGAAATGCACTGTTTTAAATGGGAATTTTATGTTTGATTTGCATGACTTTTTCAGGAACGTATCCCTCGAATAAAACAAGCCGTGTCTGTATTCAGTGTGTTGTGGCATAAGATGTTCAGTATTTTCCATTTGTTTCATGCCGTTCCTTACATGTGTGAACCTCTCTTTAGATTTGAAGGCCATATTGCAAACTTGTTACAGTGAAACCTGCACTTGTGTAGGGACCAATTCAAATTAATGGAATATTGAGAGTTTAACATATGGACATTTTGCAGTGCAGGTACAACATGGTACTTACATGTAAATGGGGGGAAAAAAAAGTCCTCACACTCTCACACTGTTATCACATTGTGAGGTCTCACAGACAATACCATGATAGCTGGATACTCACAGCAGATAGCCTCATACATTTTAAACTGAAAACAGTAGGGGGGGAGAGGGGGAATGGTTTCTAGTCTCAAAGTAAACATGTGATCCAGCATGAGGAGGTTAAGTAACCTACAATATTTATTCACTTAACCAGTCAGTAACTGTTTTTTTGTATAGCTCTTTGTACAGTTCATTTTAAGGTTTGTTGCACATAACAGTACTGTAAAATAAACATGTGTGCTTTCTGGCCACTTCTGTTCCTTTCAGTGCATCCAAAAATGTTACGTTTTTCTAATTCCTCTTCTTCCTCCTGCATTTCTTCTTATGACTAGGTCAACTGCTGGTCCAACACCTGAGAGACACTGTGGACTCCACAAACATCAAGAGCACTGTCACATCATGTAGTACTCAAATTTCTGTCTACAAGGTTGCAAATTGTGCTTTTATTTTCTGAATCTTCAGTAAATTTCAGTTAACTGTCATCATTGTTCTAGAAATGATCAACTGGAAAACCGCACTTTGTAACACAGCTCTTTATAGTAGTCGGCATCAACTTCAAGGGTCCTGCTGTGAAATTCCTATCAGACAGTGCATCCAGCTTCTTACATGAAACATCATGGAGCAGTCTGCCATCTGTCATGATAATATTGTTATTAATGAAAATGCTTACCATAAGCTGGCTGGTACAGTTACATGGGAAAAATACATCCTTTATATTCCTGAGAAATGTTATGTCATTCACGTGAACAGCACACTGGTCAATGAAAAGCATTAATTTCTTTTTTTATTTTTAGCACCAAATTTATCATAGTTATCCAGGAATTTGTATTGGCATCATATTTTTTTAGAAGTTTTTTTTAACATTCTTAAAGCAACAGACTAATATAGTTGCCAAGTACATTTGGTGTAGTTTATCACTACCATTATCATTACATACAAGCAGCACTGTAACCTGCTGTTTTAATTTTGTTCCACCAAGGCAGGTGTTTCCACAAAAAGTAACCCAGTTACTAGGTTGTATATTGAAACGCCTCTGTCATCAGCATTACATATGTCACAGAGTTCATATTGAATCTCTTGCAATAGTTTGTCATTTTTCCAGTCATCTGCTGTTTCTGTATCTGTTATAGCTTACACTTGCTAGAGTTCTATACACCATTTTGTGGCCCCTCCCAGATGAGGAGTGATTGGCAAGGCCTTCTCTCTGATAATTCTACCATCTATGGAAACGCTGCTTGCACATGCTTCCTTGAACCATGCAAAACAGCAGATTCCAGTTCCTCTAATGCTGCCTCCCATACATCCAAACCCCTTGTCCGTACCTCAAGGTTACGTGGACCCATACCCTGGGTCAAGTGGGAGGTGGTAATGTGTGGAGGGGACATCTGTAGAGAGTTACTACAGCACACGCTAGCTAATGGGGCTGAGGTCCACCCAAGCCAAGTCGGAAGGTACCATGCTGAAGGCTGCATGGCACTTGGGGAGTAATGGCATAGTAACAAACAATCCCCTGGGGGAACCAGGCTACACCGTATTGTATGTAGGCCTTCCGTTCGTGTGGGGCTCCGTGGACTGTGACCGTTTGTTTTCCCTCCATATTGTGGGAGAGCTCCTTAACAGGGGGGATATGAATTAATGAATAAACCTTTGGATCTGGAGATGAAGCCTCTCCCTCTATAGGTGCCTCATTGGGAGAACAAGGAGGGAGCTCCTTTTCCGGGGACTTCGAGAGAAAGGTAAGATTTTATCATGGGACCTATTTTTTCAGGGTTGCAAGCGATGTGTAAAAGAAGGCTCTGGATACGGGCATCTATCACCATAGGGACCTGGAAAAAGGTTTGTTTACCGGGGACTTTGAGAGACAGTAAAAGAATACTCGATAAACGGAGTGTCTCTCCCAATGGGAGCTTAGAGGGAGGGCTTCTTTACTGAAAGCTAGGTCTTATCAGAACCCAGGGACAGACTCAAAAACTAATTCCAGGCCTTAGTCCAACTCTAGAGACCAGACTACTGTCCTTTAACAGGGCACAGTCCAGGGTTGTCATTGGCCTCTTAATTGGACATAGCACCCTGAGAATATATTTTCACTTAAAAAAATTATTTTTTCTTTGTCTCTTAACATTTTCTGCAGTAGCAACAAAATACTCATTAAAAGTTTCCGCAATAGTTTGTTCATCAGTGATTTTCTTACCTTCAACGTTTAGAGTTTGTATTTCACTTCTTGTTTTATTTCTTCCAGATCCTTTATTTATAATACCCCATGTGGTTTTAGCTTTGTTATGTGAGATTTGGATTAATTTGTCATGTTCAATTATTTTTGCCTTTCTTATAACCATAGACAGTATTTTAGTGTAATCTCTATAATAAGATGCAAGAGTGGCATTATTATTAATTTGTAATTCCTTACATAAGTCTCTTTTATGTTTGCAGGAAGTTATTATTCCTGGTGTAATACATGAATTTTGGTTCATATTACTCTTTGCCTGAATTAAGGGAAAACTAGAATAGTAAATCCTTAAAAAATGGAAAAGAGTTAAAAATCTTATTAACATCATTCCCATCAAAAACCGTTCCCATGTTTCATGACTTAATTTCAATTGGAAATCTGCTATGGTATACTTATTGATTTTTCTTTTAGTGTAAGTATGACATACACTATGTAAAAAAAAACTATACTGCTCTTCTATAATTCAGTTTTCCCAATTTGATATATCCATCAACGTTTCAGTTCTTAATAATAATTTTGGTACGGGATTTGAGGTGCTCACAGTGGTGAGGAATCATAATGCGGTCTGGGATAGGACGCCATCTAATCTGGTACACTCTGTTCAACAAAAATAAAGCGGCCTGATATTTCGTACGTCCCGCTCAGGCAGTGACGTGATGTACAGTTGCCATCATAATTCGAGTCGTTTTACTTTTCCCATATTTGTGCATTCGTGGCGTTTCTCTGTCTTCCATTCATTACAATCAATCGCGCCGCGTATATATCAACCAAAGACACAAATACATTCACTTAATTTGAAGTTAAAACATGAATTAAAAATCATTAATTTTCCGAGGCATGTGGCTCACTAGCTCTGCTTACATAGTTGGATGTTGCGAAAGGGTGGTTTTTTTTGTCGTACCCAGTGGTAGCCGAGCGCGTTAACGCGTGATGGCAATACTCTTCGAAAACAAACTATATTAGTTCGCTTCCCAGTGTCAGCATGTAATTTTTTTTCTTTTTGAATATGTTTTATACTCACAAACACTCAATTAAGTTATGCAGTAACACTTCTATTATTTAAGTACATGTTTCAAAAGTTATCTTTGCTCCATTGGCAGGGTTAGAATTGCGAGTGACACAGATATTTCTGTTATTTTTCCGTAATTCTTTTTTCTTTGTTTACCGACATTCTCGAATGGGACTAAAACTAGACATGGTGAATCTCGTTGTTGCTCGTGGGCCGTAGCGGGTCACGAGATCTGACATTGGGCCGCACGATTTGAAACATTTACGGAAAGGAATTGTTGAGCGTATGATGCGTGTGCTGGGGAGGTCTGGACTGAGGGTGGTTTCACTCTCGCCTTGTTTCAGGGGTGGGGTATGGGGAGTGAAGAACTGTTGGAACAAGCGCACCTCAATTTTAGCTTTCGAAACAAGTTCATAACTCTTCTTTCGTGTGGCCATCCAATAGACAATAACACATTTTCAAAAATATGCGTTTTTAAAAGTCTTACTGGCTACACTGATTATGGTGGTTATGAAAACAGAAATGCGCATTTTAAAATAATAATGAAATCAAAGGTAAAGAAGAGCTTATGTTGCTGCATGATTAAAATGATGGATGGACTGTGCCTTACCCCTATTTAATGGTTTGTTGTAAGAATATTATTTAAAGAAGCCTACATTGTTTGATAAACATTTTTATATGATTTTAGAACACTTTTACTAAAGGATTTCTCATTAAATTAAGTCAAGTTTCTTTCAATTTTCTTTCACCCGAATCATATGTCTTCCGCAACTGCATTATGATAATTCACAATTTTTGAGCCGTGGACCAAAAAGGATATAATACCTGCTGATGGTCGTGGATGAAAACGGAGGTTAGGGGATTATCCGTGGACGAAAACTGACCTACCGGCGACAATATGGTCATTAACCCTTATATGAGTGTAGGCCGAATCCCTCTTAACGACATAACCACCTTAATCAGTGTAGCCAGTAAGACTTTTAAAAACGCACATTTTTAAGAATGTGTTATTTTCTGCTAGAAAGTCACAGGGATGAAGAATTATAAACTTGTCTCGAAAGCTAAAATTGAGATACACCTGTTCCAACAGTTCTTCACTCCCATACCCCACCCCTGGAACAAGGCGAGAGTGAAACCACCCTCAGTCCAGGCCTCCTCAGCACACGCATCATACGCTCAACAATTCCTTTCCGTAAATGTTTCAAATCTTGCGGCCCGATGTCAGATCTCATGACCCGCTACGGTCCGCAAGCAACAACGAGATTCACCATGTCTAGTTTTAGTCCCATTCGAACGCGAAAACTCTAAATCAGAATGTCGGTAAAAAAAGAAAAAATAATTACGGAAAAATAACAGCAATATCTGCGTCACTCGCATTTCTAACCCTGCCAGTGGAACAAAGATAACTTTTGAAACATATATTTAAATAATTAATTAAATAATAGAAGTGTTACTGCATAACTTAATTGAGTGTTTGTGAGTATAAAACATTCAAAAAAAAAATTACATGCTGACACTGGGACGCGAACTAATATAGTTTGTTTTCGAAGAGTATTGCCATCACGCGTTAACGCGTTCGGCTACCTCTGGATACGACAAACAACCACCCTTTTGCAACATCCAACTATGTAAGCAGAGCTAGTGAGCCACACGCCTCGGAAAATTAATGACCTTTAATTCATGTTTTAACTTCAAATTAAGCGAACATATTGGTGTCTTTGGTTAATATATACGCGGCGTGATTGTTTGTAATGTATGGAAGACAGAGCAACGCCACGAATGCACAAATATGGAGAAACTAAAACGACTCGAATTATGATGGCAACTATACGTCAAGTGACTTCCAGTTCGGGACTTAGAAAATTTCAGGCCGCTTGATTTTTGTTGAACAGAGGGTACATACATGGTTATAAACGTTCTGGAGGAGCATTCTATCTTCACATGCCATCAGATGATGGAGGCAGTAGGGCAGGCCAAATCATCTGTACTCACCATTTAGATTATTCGGTCCCATAACTAGAAAGACCACAATTTCGAATCTTAATGGCATGCATTTTTCATGCTTTGTATCACTTTATTACGAATAACGTAGGCAATACTTACATCTATTATTTTACATTATACTTTGATCTGAGCAGTAACATGTCGCAGAAAATATAATGAGAAATAGTAATGTATATTGTTAATAAGTGTATATACTTGGTTTGTAATAATTTTGAAGTTGTATATTTTGTAACCGTCATGAATAGCGGCGGGTGGAGTGGTTACGGTATGGCAAAGAGCTTCTTTACCCACAGATCATCTAGGCTTCACCGATGTCATGCTACATAGTTCGATAGAATACCACCAGGAGCATGCCACGGAGCCTTGCTGGCTATACAAGGACGTCGCAGCCACTTGTGGAGCTGTAATTAACGTTTCCACGGAGTTTCCTCTCTGTGCGTAGTATTAATCTGTGCCACGGAGTTTCCAAACTGAACGAGGTATTCATCTGTGGGAGTCGAGTCGAGCACAGATAAACTAGTTTAGTTTCGACCGCTCGGTGTTTGCGCGGGAATGAGTTAGTCGAACAGGAGAATGGCAATGTTATGTGTACTGTATAAATATTCACGAAAGACGAACTGGGCTTAATTTCTTTCGTTTGTTAATGTTTGAAACACTATTTGTACCATTATACGATGGAGGGTCTTGGTATGGTTTAGTATAACGTATTATGTTGTTAATGCCATTCAAAGTCCGTAATGGTTATGATACGCACATGCATTGAACGAATATAGGGATCGAAATGGTGTTTGGTTCCATTGTGGTTTCCATTTCTGTTTCACTGTCTTTTAAAACTTAATTTAAGGAAGTCTGTATTTGATTGCGTTTGTATTATTACCGAGGAGTGACTGATTGGAGCGCATATTGTGCTTTGGTTTTACAGTTCCTGTATAGAGTGTAATTTTAGAGTTCGTGTTAATATTGTCTTCATTTCCCAGGTATAAACATGTTGAAGAATTCAGTTAGTTCCCTCGTAGTTAGCAGTAACGAAGCCATTGAATTCAAATTAGGTAGGTTTTATAACAATGGAACTTTGGCGAGTATTGAGTTCTTTTCGTTTGTTCTAACCCTAATATTGTTTGCAGTACGACAGTTGGCAGACATCGCTGATGACAGGTGTACATTCAAACCTGTGATGTCTCATCAGGTGTTTGGAGACAGGTGAGCAAGTAGTGGTGAATTTCTGAAATTGTATTGTAGTTAAAACAGTTTTTATGTGAGGTTATATAAGCCCATACTTAAATGTACATTGTATTGCAGATGTGTAATTTTTCCTTTGAGGTGAGTCGGTCTTTGTCCTGGTCAGAGCTCTCAAGTTTTCACTTGCTGCTTATTATCCTCTACCATTTTTTCCTTCATCTGTAATGGGAACTAGACCAGAACACAGAGGCGAATTACTTTCTTTGTTGTAGGGAACATACACTGCTGTACATGCACTGACACATTGAAACACTGTAATATCTGTGCAAGAAGCATGTATGATTAAATGGGTCAATATTATAATACACATACAGTATTATATTGTGTGAAATTCATATTGCAAGCAGTCGCCAGCCGTATTCAGTGAGGGTTGCCACATTGATAGCCCTGTATTGTATGTGACAGATCTGAAGGCGAATAAGGAAGGTGCCTTTACATAACACAGTGTTTATATTTTTCTTCAAATTTGAAGTCTGTCAAGAAATTGAAGTCTTCAAGCCTAACCATGGTATTTTATATATATTATTCTTGAAGTTTATGTCTGTCGATACGATGAAACTAGAATGCCTGCATTTTCTGTCTTGTAATGTAATGACCCTGTTGACCAGTAAGATTATATAGCCTGTACTTCCTGTAATTAGACTGAAAATTTGAAGACTGCCCTCCTTCAATTATAATTTATTCTTTCATTTTTACATGTATTTTGCTTGACAGTAAAACGTATGAGGAAAGGCTACAGTTTCTGTCACAAAAATTAAAACTCACAACCCAGCATCAGTGGATTTGAGGTTTTGTTGTTTTATTGTCTACTGCAAACTGTAAGGATGGTGGCTGAAATGTTTTAGGTCTTGTCATATGCCGTGTGTATTGTGACTGATTTTTTGTGACAGTTTGGTGTTAATAGCCCATACCTTCCATTGCCTGAAATGTATAAGTCATGATAACTTTTCAGAACAGCAAAGAACATGTGTATTATGTTATGGAACTATTTTTAACAGTGTCTAAAGATGTATACAACAAATGCAGTCACTCGTGTATTTGGCACCACTGTGTTTTTATTGAAATATAATAACTAGCTACATGCTTTGGCCCTTTCTGGTCATCTTTAGGCCAGTACAGTTTATAAAATTAAGAAGGTATACAAACATGCAATCCCAATTATCTTGGGATCCCAAGTTTTTATCATGTATGTAGGTATTATGAAGTTAGATACTTAAAACATGTTTAAAATTTAAAGTATGTGTGTAGGTCTCATTAATATTGATAAAATATAGTAACATTTTTTATTTCAAATTATTTGGCATTTTTGTGTGGGTTTGGCTCTGAACCATGTACTTCTTTTTTATGTTCTTTGGTTATATGTAATATGTCATGTTGGATATTCATGCCTTACTGATTTTTGTTATATTTATTGCAGGCAAAGTTTGTACTTTTCTTACTGGGTATAGTCTCTCATGTGCAGTTTCTTCTGTGCATTAGGGCCGTGTGTTATATGTTGTTTATGTTCCAGTCTTGATTTCAGTATTTAATACTATATCGGTCTGACATAGTGGATTTCACTATCCTGTTATAAGTTACAGGGATACCACCCACCTACACTTTTTGTTGTGGTGTTAATGTGCCTACAAGAAATCTGTAGTGACACGGGGGTTGTGAACCCACCGATGCCACTAATTTGTAGTACCTCCCGGATAACGATTAGACTTCCACTGTTTCCTATCTGGACAGGTACTATATAATACGAGATAGCTATGTTCATACTTACTCTCGTCTTAGCTTTCTCGATCTCAAATTTCGCTGCCACCAGATCAGTATTTGTAATTTTGGCAGGCTACTGACCACTACTGCCGTTTCTACCTATGATTGTAATTCATGATGACTACCGGTGTAGTAATCTCTCTACCGTGGCCACGTAGCACTTTAGTTGAGCAGACTCGAACCACTATACCAACTCATAAAACAATTAATCCAGGGGAATACTTGGGATTAGGTTATATCTAATCTTCATCACAGCTTACGTCCCAGCAGAACACAGACAGAATAAGAGTTACATCTTTCTAGTAAAGAATGTAATGTATATTTTCAGCAAATCTACACTATATCTAACTTATAACTAGACAACCTAAATATCTTGTATCAGATTTTGGCCTAGCAATATGGAGGCAGATCATCTGTGTGGTTTCGATTATCTGGTCTATATAAATTTGGAAAATACAAAATAAACCAATAAAATACTTTTCAATCATTTTCCTTTTGTCTTGAGGTACGGATGAACTATGCACCACTCACCTGGTATGAACAGGAATATCTGACATACAAGGCTCATTTTGAAGCCTTGCCTATAGCACCGTGTTCTTTGCATCTGGTCTCGTTGAAAGTTTGATCACAAAGATATTTAGGTTGTCTAGTTATAAGTTAGATATAGTGTAGATTTGCTGAAAATATACATTACATATTTTACTAGAAAGATGTAACTCTTATTCTGTGTTCTGCTGGGACGTAAGCTGTGATGAAGATTAGATGTAACCTAATCCCAAGTATTCCCCTGGATTAATTGTTTTATGAGTTGGTATAGCGGTTCGAGTCCGCTCAACTAAAGTGCTACGTGGCCATGGTAGAGAGATTACTACACCCATAGCCACCACGAATTACGATCATAGGTAGAAACGGCAGTAGTGGTCAGTAGTCTGCCCCGAAATTACAAATACTGACCTGGTGGCAGCGAAATTTGAGATCGAGGAAGCTAACACGAGAATAAGCAGGAACATAGCTATCTCGTATTTTATAATACCTGTCCGGATAGGAAACAGTGGAAGTCTAACCGTTATCTGGGAGGTACTACAAATTAGTGGCAATGGTGGGTTCACAACCCCCGTGTCACTACAGTTTTTTTTTTTTAAAGTATTGATAACTAATGTTCTATTCTACTGAATATATACATATAAAATTAATAAAAGGAATTTACACAATGATTTACCAAATTTAAGTATTACAAATAACTTAATCAAAACTGTATTGACCAAATAATTGACTCGCCTTTAATTGATATTCCGAAAGAAACGTCCGAAACTGAATTATAGAATTTAATTACCAAACTTCGCTTCACTTGGTGTAAATAAAATTTAGTTGCAGTCAATGCGACTTACCTTTAATAATCAGGAGTAATACGATGTGAACTATCATAGAACAAGCAAAAACTTTTGAAATAGCACTTAGTAATTATTCTTCTTGTAGGCACAAAATGTTGACTAGTGATTATCAGTATTGTAAGCCGGTGAGTCCAAGAGTGAGCGTCGTTTCGTGGCAATTTAGAATTTTATATCGGCGAGTCATTTACGTCACAAATTCTGGTTAGAACGTTCAACTCTGCACGTCACTTTGCATACCACAAAGTGTGTTGATTCGCTGATACAGCTAAATAGGTGGCAGCTAGGCAAAATGACTGCTGTCTTTTCTGCATAAATGAATGTCTTATAATTTTAAGTTTAACGTTTCAATTTTAGCATTACACAAATGTAATATTAATTAATTCTATTATACAAATGTAATATTCATTTGTATCCTGTGTATGACTACCTCCACAATGTTTTGTGTGCATTGAACCCTAGTGAAAGGTTAGTCAGTTTTGCCATCTGCCTCATTGTATTGAGTCAGACTGTCAGAAATGTTTTAAGTCTGTTCACATAGTTCTGAAAAGCATCTGTTAGCTTTTCCATGTCTGTTTGTCCACGTGTATGACCTCACCTTCCACCAGTTTTTTTTTTTTTTTTTTTTTTTTTTTTTTTTTTTTTTTTTTTTTTTTTTTTGGTGAAATTCAGAATTGGAGACCTTTACTAAAATCTACAAAGAACACCTGAATTGGGTTAGATTTGAACAAAAGTATTGGGCCAGCAACATAAAATTGCCATTAAAGCATTATTAACAGCAACATGTCACACAACAATGCAAAGGAACACACTGTTGCACTTCTGTGGTAGTGGTTGTGTAACAACAGTACACAGTTCTGTGTGAGGTGTGAACTGAGTCTTTACATATACGTGTGTATGTAGATTCAGTTCCGTCTTCAAGTCTTAAATCAGAAGTGGCATAGCCAGGGAAAATTCCACCTTTTCATATGTGTTTGAAAACTGAAGAATATGACAGAAATAGGGTGCATGCTGATAGTCTGGAGCTGAAGAAAGTTGGCAGGTGCTGTAAAATTATATTACCATATTGGCAACTTGGTTGTTGATAGTGACTTAGCTCAACAACAATAACTGAATCATTATTGCTTTTCTGTGGCATCAGTGTTTTTGCGAATGCACTATGTGGTTGCATAATATATACATTGCTTATCATTATTATTATTATTATGGGTGTATCATTCAGTGTTCGACTTTTTTTTGTCAATGTTATGTACGTGAAATTTCTCAGTTGTATTCATTACATGAAGTGTATCCATAATGTCCTCTGTCCTTCCATATTTACAGTTTGTTTCCAGTAGAAAAGATGTTGAGGTTCTGTTGGTGTAATCCACTTAAATAGTACTTATCTGTACAAGTGGCCTTTTGTCTCCATTATTATTGTGTTTCTTCTCTTTCTTGCTGAGAATATATGATATTAATTTATTTTGGAAGATGTTTTGTATAATATTTTGTTTTTTCCCCTCTTAGAAGACAGACAGTTTTACGTTATTTTGATTAGGTAATGAATGCCAGATTGGTTATATTCAGGGGCATGACCCAAACTTCCTGGTGTTATGGTATCGGTGGTTGTTGGTTTTCTGCATACATGGCCGGACAATTAAGTTTGCGAGCTCGCCACCATGTGCTTACCGTGGCAGCACTGGACAAAAGCCTTAATATGGTTTGATGACGTTGACATATCAGCGTTTCACAGCTGTGTTGTTGTTGATCTATGGCAGTCTCTTTCTGAGTGGCATCTATTACTGTCTGCATGTGTTTTGGTGTGCCGCCGCGAGAATGTCGGAGCTTGAATTAGAGCAGCGAACGAACATTAAATTTGTCGTTAAACTTGGAAAGAGTGAAAACGAAATCAGAGAGATGTTAGTGCAAGTTTACGGGGATAATGCTATGAAGAAAACAGCAGTTTACAAGTGGGTGAAGTGTTTTTCTGAGGAAAGAGAAAGTGTCACTGACGAAGAGAGATCGGGATAGCCAGCAACAAGCAGAACTGAAGAAAACATTGCAATAATTCATCAAATTGTGCATGAAAATTGTTGGCTGATTGTCAGGAGCATAGCAGAGCAAGTGAACATCGACAGAGAAACAGGAAAATCTTAATTGAATATCTTGACATCAGGAAGGTGTGTGCAAAAATGGTCCTAAAGGAGGTCACCGAAGAACAAAATCAAAGAAGAGTCACAATTTGCCAAGACCTTTGGAGAGGCAAGATGACATTTTGGGCCGTGTCATCACAGGCGATGAAACATGGGTCTACCAATACGACCCTGAAACGAAGCGACAAAGTGCACAATGGAAGACTGCCAATTCCCCATGACCAAAAAATTCCGTCAGTCCAAATCAAGAGTCAAAACAATGCTGCTGACTTTCTTTGATATTAGAGGGATTGCTCATTATGAATTTGTACCAGCTGGACAAACAGTCCACCAAGTTTACTATTTGGAAGTACTGGGAAGGCTCCGTGAAAAAGTTAGATGGAAAGGACCCGAACTTTTTGCCAACAACTCATGGATCTTGCATCATGACAATGCACCTGCTCACAGGGCACTGTCTGTGGGGGAGTTTTTAGCTACCAAACAAATAACTGTGTTGGAACACCCTGTCTATTCACTGGATCTAGTCCCTAGTGACTTTCTTCTGTTCCCAAAGATAAAGGAAATATTGAAAGGAAGGCATATTGATGACATCAGGATTAGTACAGCAGCCACTCTGAAGGCCATTCCACAAAACCAGTTCCAAAATTTTTTTGAAGGGTGTACTAGGCGCTGGCATCGGTGCATAGCTTCCCAAGGGGAGTACTTTGAAGGTGACCACAGTGGTATTCAGCAGTGAGGTACGTAGCACTTTTATCGCGATGAGTTTGCAAACTTTATCGTCGGACCATGTATGTAGTATTGCAGTGACTCATTTTTGGCTGTGGATGTAAGACCTTAAAAAGTTTATTTCCTTGTTTTCTTCTCTTTAGTGTGAAAGTCATGTACCTAAGTAATTATATACTCTACGTTTTTAAGATGATGATAATTCTTCTGTCAAAGAGAGCGAAGATGAATAAATATCTGGAGTAGCCCAATATTTTTTATTTTATCTGCAGATTTGCATTTATTCTGTATTCTAGATGTTGTACAGGATGCATCAAAAACATCTGATGGTTTTTTTAAATAAAATAACTTTTTAAGACAAAGTGGAAAAATTTTATTAACACTATCGGGTGCATTCCATGTCCAAGAGGATTAATCTCAGTCATTATTGTTTGGATGTGACACTTTTGTAAGTGACCACCATGTCATGCAGTATACTCCTGCAGTCGAGATGGAAAGGCTGTCATAACACGTAGCATTTCCTTGGGGTTCACTGGAATACACTTCAAAATTTGCTGTTTTAAGTCAGCAGTATTGGCAGGATGTGTTTCATATACCTTGCTTTTTACATAGCCCCAGAAGAAGTAGTCTGGTATTTGCATGGTCAGGCGAGTGGGGGGGG
>Ga0268261_10001193_pt1 | contig 17504 bp, 13 predicted proteins | sample TergutNc150P1_FD_190353 | JGI IMG/M metagenome (GOLD analysis project Ga0268261, IMG submission 190353) | Nasutitermes corniger P1 segment gut microbial community from laboratory colony in Florida, USA - Nc150 P1 (SPAdes) (version 2) | ecosystem: Host-associated > Arthropoda: Insects >...
ATCATTTTGTCCTTAAATAGTCTTTATTATATTCTTAATAAAACTATGTAAGGATAAACCTGTAATTTTTATTTGAAGTAGGGCTGGTAATTTAAATGTGCTACTGGCACCACTGGTTTAAAATATGCATTTACCGCTTCGGTTTCGTCAGCTTAAACATAAACAAAAGCAACATACAAACTATCTTATTGTTTACAAAGCAGCTTTTACTCGTGTTTAATGTAGGAAAAAATAAGATTGCATGTTGCATACTAACATTTAAATGTAATATATCCAATTCAATCAATACTAAGTTATCAAAAATTTTACGTAATGACAAAATAACATTTTGCATTTTTGCCAATGAACCAGACGTAATACGGCAAAACAAAATGCATTTTTGAATTCAGCACAATGAAATTAGTTAAACCCACCTATTTCAGTTTTTACCGCAGAAAAAAAGTTTTTATTTGCAGGCTAGTGTTATTGTTTAGTGGCTTGTACATTGATGTAAATTGTATTAAATTTTAGGTAGTAGGCATTTAAAATTAAATTCAAGACACAGATCTTTCCATTCCTCAATTAAGTAACAGAATCACAGCTAATAACATAACATGAAGCATAATTTTTCAGTCTCAAGCACATAATGAGGTTCTACACCATGGACAAAAATAGTTCCATCTAGGGCAACACAACACTTCCTTATACATCAATGAAACAGTTTGTTTAAAATTTTATTCTTCTTCAATCATGTATTTCCACTTCATGTTGTACAATTTAAATGTTAATTGATCTAGTTCAATTGATCTAAATTTCATGGTCAGAAGCAAGTTTTACTTATCTTTTATAAATATATTCCTATGGATAACCAAACAGAGGACTTTGTCTAAACCTACGATATGTGACATACTCAATATGAAACGTACCTTGGTTCTTGAAGGCATTTGCATGACCAGATGCGCTGCCCTCTCTGTTCTCTAGTGGATGGGTACAATCCATAAGTTCTATTAAAAGAGGCTGAAGTTTCTTCATACATGACACTATCAGTTTACAGCGCTTCAACACTCGTGAGTGACATACAGAATCTTCATAACGCTGTGATCCCGAAAGAAAAACATTCGTCATTGCAGAACATTCTTTACACGCTGAAAAGGTATTAAAATAACAATAATAATATATCATAGCAAATATCAGTAAACACAAAATGGTGTCATTTACTTTTATGATTCCACTGAACCTGAGATTTTCAGAATGTTAGCTCTGAAGATTACTGTCTTCTGGGATGTGATGCCACGTAGGGTGATAGGTAGGTACAGGCAGTTCAGAAAAACCATATGCCTCCATCATCTGAATGAATGATGGAGGCAGTAGGTTGTTCCAGGTTTGTTTATCTACCAGACTATGTGACATGACATGTCAGAATACAGAAACATATAGTGTTCTGAACATTTGGCCTCATATGTGTTTAGTAAGTCACTATCACAAGATGTGCAGAAATGCACATCTTGCAACTCTTCTGTTACATTTATGATTGCTGACTAAAGTTACACAGTAGTGGAAAATCTTGATCTGAGGTCAAGTCATGCTAAAGGGTACAGAATGCCTTCCTCCTAACACCCCCCTCCAACCCTGAAAAAAAAAAAGTCAAATCTATCATCCAGTATTGTCCAAGGTAGCAACAGCAACAGCACCAGCAGCAGCATAAGAGTGATCACAAACAGCTCTTTCATTATCCACAAAAGAGAGCCATCAAATCAAAATTCATACCTGATAAATTTTGTTCATCTAAAAAAAAATTCTGCTCTTCTGTTTACTGATGTAAATTTTTAAATAACTACATTACAGAAGTTAGGAGTTTTATTCAGCTCTGCAACTAAGGCCTGACAGGAATGAAAACCGATGCAATCTGCTTTGACTTTGAGCAGAGCAAAGCTAAGTCTTGATTCTCCTGAGCTCTGAAGAACTTTGTTCAGATGAGGCTGTTGTAGTCAAGATGGTGGAAATTAGATCTGTTAATTAGTACTTTCGTTCAAATGTGGTAGCCATACTGTTGCCAAGTAAACACTGTAGATCTTCATAAGATTTTCTTGCAGTTCACTATCATAAACACCTCCGACCTATTAACAACATGCTCCAACTTACTGTGTACAGTTCTTTCTGCTATATATTCTACCACAAAGAAATTCCAGCAGTGACCAACATATTAGCAATCGTTTTATACAATTATTGTACTCCCTGATGATGGGCCAATAAGGCCCAAACCTTTTAGCACTTAGTGGTGTTTATATTATTATTGTAAGTCTAATACAATTGTGTACATTCGCTGGATTAAATTATAGCAATTACAAATGCATGGAATGGAAAGCGTGAAAGATGTCTTGCATCTTTATAATCATTTGGATTGATTTAAATCAAATCCACATTTCTGAAAACATTTACTAGTGTCACATGGGAGACACGGTGCCACGATTCCGCAGTAAAATGTAATACATCAAGAAAATGTATGTTCAGCAGTGTTGCATCATGACACAACACGTAATCAAACTTAGAAATAGTTTTTTTCTTACATGTTGCTTGTAGAAATAACATTTGAATAACATGATTATTCTCTAGTCAAGTGGTTGGACATTAGTATTACAGTTCTGCAGAAAAAATCACAACTTTCCCATTCTTAGGTAACTTCTGTCCTGCCAGTGAGCAGCACACTGGTCCACAGAAGAGTGAAATCTTTGTTTTGGGAATTCGTTTTGGCATCTAAGTCATTCAAATAGTCAGTAAAGATGACCTTTGTGTAACCCATGCTTTTCTGTTGGCTACGCATTCTGCAGACAATTTCATTATGTTTTTAAGTAATGATGGTTTTCACTCTTCCCAGTGATTAATGATGGGAGTTTGTCAGTACCATCATCTTTCCAGGCTAACAGAACTGTTCAGCTCCCTGAAATTCTTACCATCATCACAAGGGTGTCCAGTCAAAATCACTGTCTTGTTACAGGACACCTGTCTAATAGCCCCATATTATCTGCATGATGTTATTAGGTTTATAAACCTCAATAATTTGGGAGAACTGCTCTTTTCTCTGTTTCTCAACTGTTCTGATCCTAGGTTCCAGGTCACCTGTGTGACCAAACTTTGTAGAGTGGCACCTAATATTGTGATGCTTCAGTATGGAACTTGCACTTTGTCACCTTGCTGGCCCCTATATCTGTACGTGGCTCTTAAATTTTTCTAAAATTTAAGGGGCCCTGAATTACTGCACTGTCTGGTGTAAACTGTTTCAACCATGTGGCCAATAAACACTCCAGTTCTGTAAACAGAGACTGTTTCAGCCTCCTCCTTTGACCTGAGAACCTGCTACTATGTGCATAACACTTTTAGGTGACTCATCTGTTCTTGACAATAGTGTTCCATTCTGACAGTGGTATTCCTAATCTGGCAGGCAGTGAAACAGTTGTTTCCTTACTAGCATCCACTTGGACTAGAATGTTCATCTTTCTAGTGAAGAGAAAATGTTTTCCTCTTTCTTTCATGCTCATTGTGATAAAAAATAAACTGCAACTACAAGTTACAATAAAATTTTCTTCCAGTTTAATTAACAGCACACTCACAAACCAACACTAACACTGTAACTTAATAAAGGTGTGGAACTTATACCTACTTAAAACTCATCATAACTAGAAAATGAAATAAAATTCTTCACCAGGTCAATTCACAGAAGTTGCAAAAAACAACATTCATACAGCAATTTAATAAGCATGTGGAACTTGCAGTCATTTATAACTTGCATCAACAGTCACCTATTGCTACATAGGCTTTGCAGTTACATAATACGTAGCTCCAGTCTGCTGGCACAACCTTGAAGCCATACAATGGTAAGTGTACATGAAGCCAACACAGCGGCTAGGAAACTAAAAATGAAATTAACATTTTTGCCTTATTTCCAATTGAAACTACTAAAATAAAAACAGCAACCAGCCACTTTATGCTTAATTCAAACATTCGATCGAGGAACTGGGTAAAAAGCACAGACACATTCTTGGGCAATATAATACTGTTCTAATGGAAACTTTGGTAGGACCAATGACAATACATATAGAATAAAGAAAAATTAAGATACAAAGAATGTAAAATCCAAGTTTCACTGCACATAAGCCCTCGTAGAAATTTCATTCTTGTAAATTACTGTATTTATGACATTGACCTTACACACTTCTGTCTCCTGAAACACAACAGTTACCATCCCATGGTTCCTCTTCCTTGCTCCTGTCTTACTTACTTGTCTTACTACAGGCCTCCACTTGGGGCCATTGCCCTCCACAGCCTGTTACTCTACTCCGACATGCCCCCTTCCCATCCCTCAACTTTCTGATTGGCCCTGACTTATTGTGAGCCAAACCTTTACCTGCATAAATACTCTAGCAATCTCATCCCAGTTTTTCTTCTTGTCCACATGACCTATGAAGATGGAACAGAGTGCTCGGAAACATCGGCACATAAAATTCAGATGCTGGGAATCACTCAAAAGAAAGAATACAACAGTTTATATTTGTGTCACATTGTGTGCATGCAGACCATATGACACATTTAAGTTCATATTAGTGTTACATGATGCACATCCACACCAGAAGACACATTTAAGTTTATAATGGTGTCACATTACATGCATCTACACCAGAGAACACAAGTTTCTATTTGTGTCACTTTATGCACAACCACACCAGTGGACCCAAGTTTGTATTTGCATCACATTATCATCCCACTAATGGTCCGGAGACCTGTTTAGTCTGTTATCTGTCCTTCAGTTGCTTCAGTACAGAACAACTGTTATTTCTGACACATTCTGCCTTACATTAAATGCTCAGCCTTACGCTTTTTTTGAAAATTTAATGACTTCTACCTTTTGATATTTACAGTAAGTGCTTGTTTTTCAATTTCATTCAATGGGATAATTTTGGAATAAATTTCTTACTTGTATTTTGGTTCAGGTGTTGTCAGTAAATGTAGACAACTTATTTAGTTATCCCTTAATCCCCACTGTCCCTGGCACATATTTTGTTTTCTCTTTTTTCTCTTCATTCTTACACCACTATATACCAAAGGAACAATGGCCTCTAAGAAGATTGCATGAGCCATGTGTGGTGTAATTATAACACAACTGAATTTAGAGAAACAGCCACAATACAAGACCATAATCAGAATTGTTGCAATGGCCTTAGCTTTCAACCTCAGTACATCCATATTAGTGCAACTAAAACTCTCCTCTTTTGCTCATGTATGATGAAGTATATGACACATCACATCCAAAACTATAACTTTGTTTTGGTACAGTAACTGAAACACATTAGTGTCAGTGAAATTATCGCTTTGTATAGTATAAATTATAATTTATACTATATAAAATTTTGAAGTACACAAATTTTACATGAACTCATGTCATGAATTTGGCATCAATTTTATGACACTGGATGCCACTCCAGTATCAAGCTAGAGAATGCACAAACTTGTGAGATGAGGACAGCACTACATTAAGAGCCCTGAAAAAATGTGGAGTAAGAGATTTTTTTTCATAGAATGTGAAATAATGAGATGGTGAATGTACAAAAACTATCTGCAGCTTTCAGGCTGATAGTGTAATTCATGAATTAAACAGGCACTATAAAACTTGGCAGCGAGATAAATCATAAATATGTACACAAATTACATATAAAAATTGTTTGTGAGTCAGAAGTTACAAATACGACTAAGGTGCAAAGCTTTCACATCACATACTCAAATTTGACAGAATTTGTATGCAAGTAGCCAGCTCTTCAACAATTAAAATGCAATGACAGTAATAATAGTAATAGATCTGCAGGACTAGATACCTAAGCAAAGCAAAAGCAAGCTTTACAAGATCTGAAACAAAAGAACCACAAATCAAACTCTTCAGACAAAACCATGATTTTTCAAGTGACAGAAATAATTTCTCACTTGTGTAAATAGTCAAGAGTTACATAAATGTGAAATTAATTAATTTCTGCCAAGGAGTCAATTACCATCACAAATTATTTCACCATCTGACCACATGTGGAGCTAGTTAAATTCATTAAAAATGTACGTCATTAAGATCACATTATCATGTTCTGTTGCCCAAATATTTTGTCAAACATACAAGATGTTACTTTTATCTATGGCTTATTTAATGACCCTGTCAGCAACACAGATTACATTATCAACAAACACTAGGCCAAGGAGTGAAAGATGGTTTGGAAAATCATGAAAAGAAGCAACAATGAGCTCATTTGAAGTACAGAACGCATCCTTAATTCACTCCCCCCAGCACAGAAAAATAAAGAATCCTGTAGCAGCAGCCACATTTAGAAAAAGATTAAAGATAAACTCTGTACTATTATAAAGGGACAAAAAAAAAAATATTCCTGTCAGAAAAGTCAGTGTCTCAGCCAAGATGCAAAATGGGCACACCACAGATACAAATCACAACTCGTACTGATTGAACCACCTGCCTACACAATAATTAATTTATGCTCCTTACCATGGTGTAACTCGTCAATTGCCTCTTTCAGTTTCAGTTCCGAAGGAGATTTCATCATTCCAAGAGTGCTTACATACAAATGTTTTACCAATTTCAATGATTTCGTATGAATGCCACATAACAACATCTTCAGAAACGACTGTTCCCTGTCAAGAGAGATCTTCAATGTTGCCACCATTTTATGCAATTCTTCTAGAGTTATCTGAAAATAAAGAGCTTTTAAAATGGATCTTAAAATACCTCTCTGCAGTACAACCCAAAGTTTAAACACCACTAACACAAAAACCATTGTACATCAACATGGGTCAGTGCCTCCCATAAATCCAACCCCTCGACCATACCTCGGGGTATCGTAGATTCATACTCTACTCTACCCTGGGTCATGTGGGAGGTGGTAGCAGCTGTGGAGGATATACCCTGTTTGAGGTTGTTACAACACACGCTGGCTAACGGGGCTCCCGTCTACCCAAGCCAAGGTGGAAGGTATTGTGCTGAGGACTGCATGGCACTGGTGTAGAGATAGCAGTATCATTAACGATCCCCTTGGGGAACCAGACCGCACCCCATTGTATGTTGGCCTTCTGTCTGCATGGGGCTCTGTGGACGGTGACCTTATATTTTCCCCATTTTGTAGGAAGGCTTCTTTTTTTGGGGGGACTATGGCAGACATACATGAATAGATAGACCAGTGGCTCTGGTGACAGAGTATCTCTCTCCATAGGGACCCTGTTGGGGAATATAGAGGGGGCTCCCTTACCAGGGAATCTGAGGGAAAGATGAATTTTCAGGGGATGGGATGTAGAAGGTTCTGTAGATGGGTGTCTCCCTTCGTAGGGGTCCCCTTGGGGAACCTGGGGAGGGGGTCCACTTACAGGGAACTGTGAGAGATAGAGGACTCTGGAAATGGAGCATCTCTCTTTACAGGAGCTCTGTTAGGGGAACCTGTAGGCGTGCAAGAAGGCTCTGGAGATGGTCATCTCTTTCCATGGGGGCCTCGGTGGGAAACCTGGGAGAGGACTCATATGCTGGGGACTTATGTGTGGAAGAAGGTTCTGGGATAGGTGTCTCTTTATATAGGGGCCCCATTGGGGAACCTGGGGAGGGAGGTCCGTCTACCAGGAACTTTAAAAATTAGCTGAAGGAGGGCTCTAACTATTGAGCATCTCTCTCTATGGTAGCTCTGTTAGGGGAACCTGAAGTGGGGTCTCCTTTGCTGGGGACCCTGAACATTATGGAGGGAAGGCTCTACAGATGGGTGTCTTTCTTCATGGGGGCTCAGTTAGGCAAACTGGAGTGGGCTCATCTACCGGGGACTTTGAGAGATGGTTGATAGGGCTCTGGAGGTGGAGCATCTCTCTCTATGGGGGCTGTGTGAAGGGAACCTGGAGGGAAGGCTTCCTTGTTGGAAACCCTGAAGGATAAGTAGAAAAGGCTCTGGAGATGGGCCTCTATTTCCATAGGGGCCCTGCTGATGAACCTGGAAGGGGGCTCATCTACTGCAGACTTTGAGAGATGGCTGAAAGAAGCTCTGGAGTTGGAGTGTCCCTCTCTATGGGAGCTCTGTGAAGGGAAACTGGAGGGAGGGCTCCCTAGTTGGGAACCCTGGAGGATAGGTAGAAAAGGCTCTGGAGATGGGCATCTCTTTCCACAGGGGCCCCATTGGGAAACCTGGAAGGGGGCTCATCTACCAGGGACTTTGAGAGATGGATGAAGGGGGCTCTAGGAATGGAGCATTTCTCTCTGAGAAGGCTCAGTGTGGAGGGCCTCTGGGAAGTGCTCCTTTACTGGGGACCCTGGAAGATATGTTAAGAAAGGCTCTGGATATGGGCATCTCTCTCCATAGGGGCCCCATTGAGGAACCTGAAGGGGATTTGCTTGCTGGGACTTTTGAGAGAAAAGGATAGTATATTTGGGTTCCTTTCTTGGATGCAGAGGACATTAAGATTTTAAGTCCGGGGGCCATCTGGAGCTTTGGTAAAGGGACAGGGCTCTCCTGAACTGATATCAGATTATGGGGCACAAAGGGCCCATCTTTAAGGCCTAGGTGCATCGGAACCATAAGGGCTCGAACCCAATGTAAATCAATCAATCAATCAAACCTGGGTCAGTTCTGTTTACTTCAGATCCTTGCCAAGATCCATTTAACCTTTATCGTCCGGCATTTAAATTCCATTTTCGTGCTGAGGGGACGGTACTTTCTCTGCGACAGCCCTTTAAATCCTGCGTGTTTGACAATAAACGTTTATAAATTATGAACCGAATGTGATGTAATAATGCAATAATCTGCACTGTGTTGCGAATAAATCGGAGATATTTCAGTTCAAAGAAAGATTCAGTAGAAATTTTTAATGCCTACATGCAGGAAGTTGACTTAAAGTTTTATAATTTTCCATTCATTTTACTCACGTTTCTTTTTTGGGCCCGATGTGTGCACAGGACATTTCAGCTTCAAGATTTGTGGAGTTGTTCCTTGGCGTGGTGGTGTCAGAAACATCATCTTACTTCACACACACACATCATACTTTCTCAACACTTCACTAACAACTTTTCTCTTCACACCACCCTCTAATCACACGCGACACCGTCATGCACCGAGAACGACCTACGTTTGTTGAGTTTTGTTTTAGTATACCAACATGCGTTATATTTTCCAGTATGTTTTTCACGATGGGAAATCGAGAATTTCTACACTGTATTTCCTTACTCCGTTAAGGAAAGAGTAAAACAGGGATATTTCAACGGTTGTCTAAAAATGCATAAGATGTTAGTGCCCAAATAAATTATTGTGTCGCTCGATGACCTTGCTCCTTCACTCTTGCTGTCCCAAACCAGTTCAGTTTGGGGACAGGAACACGGCTCTCTTACGCACAGACATAGCAGACTGCTGGCTCAGAAACAAATATTCAGTCCAGCTTATTTACAAAGTTGGAACAAGTAGTAACGCATTGAAATGCTACACTATTTCAGCTGGTTTATAGTTCAATAGTTACAGATCAGCCTGTTTATTGCTGTATATCAAAATGCAGTTGGAATTATAAGCCCAGTGGAAATTGCGAACGCGACTTCTCACTATCGGTAATAAGTTATGAGAAAATCATGACCTCACATTGCAGCTAGTAATTACCTATATTTATTTGTGTGAGTGAGTTTCTGCATCCTGTTTATCTTATTTTTCAAACAGTCCGTCTGTAATGGACCAGAAACTGAACTAAAATGTAACACAGGCTTTAGAGAAAACATTTACAATTGGCATTTTATCATATACGGACAGTTGGTGCTTAGTCCCTTTTAGCAGTAATGTAACTTGGGACCATACTCAAAGCCTGTCTCTGGATTGACTAAGAGAATGAGAGCAGTGTCGTGTGTCATTCACAAAACGTCACATACTTCTTCACAGCGGGATACACAGCAAGAATATTCCTACACGAATCTCGCCGCCACACATTTATTACCCATGACAGCAACCCAAGGCAGAGTAAAAGAGCCTTCACATTGAAATGTAATGGTCAAAGCACTCTACACAGCTCGTTTCTCCAGAAGGAAATGAGCCAGTTGCAAGGAATAAAAACAAACTGACGAGGTTTCTAAGATTATAGGGTGCCTAGAAAATTGCTATTCAGGAGGTGCGTAAGTACACAATTTGATAAAGTGGCCGGAGCGTGAATCTGACAAAAAAACATTATATAATGTGTAGATAATGAGTGGGGCTATAATTCTAAGCCTCTACGTGAGTGTATTGAGAATTTAAATGGCCGCAGCGCACTGGCTCGGGTGCGTTCGGCCCATGCCGACTTTAAATGGCTGCATCAGGCCTGGTGCGCGCGGACGATAAAGGTTAATGTTATTCTCCTCCTCAAGTTTCCAAGTGACCTTTCTCCAAACGGTTCCCCCCTCCATAATGCTTGTGTTTCTTGTCTCCCCCATTCTATATAAATAACTGTTCTGCCAAATGTAGCCACATGCAAGCGGATTTCACTGTCCTAACAATATTAAGTAACATAGTTCATAGCGCTATAATGCCATGTTCTGGAGGAACCCCCAGCTTTCCTCCTGATAGCAGCAGAAGCTGATGGCTTCAAATAGAAGCCTGTAAATACTAAATGTTATAGAAACAGTGTTCTTTGAGTAATGAACAGTGTAGCATTTATTTTACAGCATTTAAATGCTAATTATTTTGGGAATTACTCTTCACTTTCAACTTTTATCTCATTTCTATGGTGAAGTTCAAGGCAAAAATTAAATAAATTTGCAAACAATTTAAATTATGACTTACCAACTTAATTACATTTCAAAGAGCAATTTAAGTTGAAAGAAGGCAATTTTGAGTTATTTCAATTCCCATACAATAAAAGTTAAATTCACACCTTCAAAATAGTTTTTCCCAACATCAGTTTTGATTTCAGCTTTTGACATCCTGTTTCCTGAAGTACCAAAATGCACATTTTTCTAAAAACAATTGTCACTGAAAATTGTGACACACAGCATATTTGTGACAGGGTTGCAATTATGTGCAGCTCATTCATTATGTGGTTGGCAACACTAATAATTCCAAGGGCCATCTGAACTTACAACAGTTTCTCTTCATCTTGTATACCTATGCAGTATATCGGTGAGGTTCTGTGAATATGATCTAAAATAAATACTCAAGGAACGCATAAACAAATATTCATGTTAGGGAGAATAATGAAAATAATTCAAGAAGAAAAATAAATATAAAACCATGTTGCTGGTAAATAACACAATGTTAGTGAATGATTTATAACAGACTGTAGAAAGGAAAAAAGCTGATGCCACAAAGCAACAATGGTCAGAAGGCTTTTTGTGACAAGAAAGTGAAACTGGTACTAAAAGAGTAGTGAGAAAAGTCAGTTCAGCTGTTGAGTGTAAATGAAAATATGCTGGTTCTAGGCTTCACAACTGGCACAAGAACATGGAATCTAAGGGTACAAGGCAAGCTGGGGATGGATGGTTGGATAGATAGATGGATATATTTTCCCAATAAATAATTTATGTGTTAGAAAAAAATGTCTCCCAGCAAAATTATGAGGCTGTAGTAAAAATAAATGGAGAACACCACATTCAGATTTCAAGACATGGGTTATGTACACTTAAACTAGACATGAACATTTGTACATTTCAATAACCTAACAAAGGCAGTGCCATGACTCAGGTGGTGAGTCAGCAGCCTCTCATCCCAGATGCCACAGTTCAATCCAGGGCCAGTCAGCATGCAATTTATGGTGGAGAAAGTGACAACAGATTGGGGTTTTCTCTGAGTTCTTCAGCTTTTCCTTGTCAGTGTAACTCCACCAGGACTTCGTACACCTACCACAGATGTTTTATACCCTTAACAATTGCCCACAGGGTTAAATAACATGCTTAAGAAAGTAATGTCAGAATTGTCTACCTTCTGTTTCTTAACACATTCACTGCCATAGTTTACCTTAGTCGATTTAATAATTCATGCTTAAGATTGCCAGCGTCAACCTTAGTCGATCTAATTTTTTCAATCGCGCTCTTTCAGCTTAAATTAGCTGACCTGTCATTATAGGTGGGAAACTTGTACAGCAGTTTCAGTATATCTAGCTGATGTTATCTTTATCCCTTTTATAGTTTATTATGCTTACATTGCAATATAATGAACCCGTGTTTATCCTATGCTCAGAGGGAGAGTGGGCTGTCTCTGGCTGCAGTCTATAAAGAATCTTTTACACGTAAAGTCGTGTATGTGTGATAGTTTATACTTCTCAGTGCAACGTGGCATCTAGGAAAAGAAAAACAATTGGATTTAGAACTGAAGAAGAATTAGCTGATGCAGTGAATGAAATTGTAAATGACAGTGATTCAGATACAGATAATATTCCCGAATTTTCAAGTAGTGAAGAGAGTGAATCTGAAAGTGCAAATGAGAGTGATAATGAGAGTAACATTTCAATTCCAACTACAGGGTTTTCTAAAAACGATTGTCAACCAAGAATACCATACTTCATAGGCAATCCAGGAGTGCAATTTGCAGTTGAAAATGAAGCAGATGTGATGAGTTATTTTGACCATTATATTCCTCCTGAACTCAATGAAATAGTACTTGACCAGACAAATTTATATGCACAACAACAGATCACGAAAATGCCTCGCCCCATTAAAAAACATGCACGAAGTGAAGAATGGAAACCAGTAACAGTAATCAAAATGAAAAAATTCCTTGGTTTGATTTCTGTAACTGGTATAGTCCGAAAACCAAAATTAGAATTGTACTGGTCAACGAGAGGAATTTTTCAGACTCCAGTATTTCCACAAATAATGTCTAGGAACAGATTTCAGCTTATACAAAGGTACCTTCACTTCAATGACAATAATGCAGCAGGAACAAACGAAGATCGTTTGTACAAAATCCGTACAATTTTAGACATTGTTGTAAATAATTTCAGAACTACTTATATACCAGATGGGGAAATTTCTCTTGATGAAGATATGCTTGGTTGGCGGGGTCGTTTGCGATTTCATGTGTATAACCCAGGTAAAAATACAAAGTACGGCATACTGGTACGGATGGTTTGTGAAAGTTCAACTGGTTATATTTGTAACTTGCAGATTTTTGATGGTAAATGTGAACCTTTGACTGAAACGGTGGGTTTTCAACTCGAGCCTTATGAAGGGAAGGGTTACCAAGACAGTTATTACAATAGTGTCCATCAAACGAATGAATTATTACAGAAATTAATTAGAGTCTGTGGAACAATCAGAGTGAGTCGTGGATTACCGAAAGACATGATAGAAGAGGCAAAAAAGTTGAAGAGAGGCGAGGTCACTTTTTGTAGGAACCAGGAAATCCTACTCATCTCATACCAAGATAAGAGGCTCGTAAATATGATTTCAACACTCCATATAGCTAAAGGATTTGAAACAACAAGCAGACGAATGAGTGTGGCAAAGAAGAAACCTAAATGCATCATAGATTACAACACTCATATGCACGGTGTCGATACAGCGGACCAGTATCTGGCTTACTACCCATTCATTCGTAAAACTGTCAAGTGGCCTAAGAAAGTATTTTTTTATCTTCTCCAGTGTTGTCTTTTCAACAGTTATGTTACCTTTTCAAAGAATAATCCTAATTCCTGCAAATCATTCCTAGATTTCATGTCAGATATCACAGAAAATCTGATACACACATCAGATGCTGTATCATCACCGTCATCGTCTTCTGACGAGTTGCAAGGCTCGAGTAGAACATCTACACCTACTCCAACAAAACGTGCCCCAAAAAATGACCCCCCTGGCAGGCTTGATGAAAAACTAAAGAATCACAAACTGGTCCATATTCTACCCACAAAAAATGATAAAACGCCAACACGAAAATGTCGAGTGTGTATGCGAAAAAATATCAAGAAAGAAACTAGATTTCTCCGTGTTCAGTGTGGTGTTCCTCTGCATCCAGAAGGCTGCTACACACGATATCACACGCTGAAACATTACTGAAGGTACGTTCTAAATTTCAAGTCTTTATCTCATATAGTTTTCGTGTAATTATTTTTTTACTGAAATCACGAAAGAAGGGGTTGTGGACCCTTTAAATGGCCGGCATTTTAACGACCCCGGGTATTTAAATAGCTGGCAGCAAATGTGTTAAAAAAGATTGGATGCACAGCTTATTCGGTGAAATAGGGTACTGGAGAAAATGAAGAATTTTGAACAAAACATAAGGATGTAAAGATTCTGATCTGAGGGTTAGCATGCATGTCACTGGTTCATTCTGTCCTCAACTCTGTAATAAAGATGTCACATACCTGGAAGAAGGCTAATGGATCTACAATACCATCTATAAGCTCCTCCAACTTTAGAACTTCTGATTGCCAGTGGTCAGACAACATCTTAAGGTGATTTCTATGTGCCAGCTTGTCACGATCAGGGTAGCAAGCTGTCAGGGCTGGCACTAGTTCAGGTTCAAGAGACTCCAGACTCGCAAGACAGCTACGGATTCCTAAAATTCCTAAAAAACAATTGTTTGTGTATATATATATGTATATATATATATATATATGTGTGTGTGTGTGTGTGTGTGTGTGTGTGTGTGTGTGTGTGTATATATATATATATATGTGTGTGTGTGTGTGTGTGTGTGTGTGTGTGTGTGTGTGTGTATATATATATATATGAATCAGTCCACCTTCAGCAACCACACATTAAATCACTGCTCACTGTGTCAACAGCATGTGGTGCTATACTACAATCTACTGGATCAAAATATAAGTATGCTAAACTGGTGTCAAATGTACAGGTATTACAATGGGATTGCCATTTTCATGTGACATTGCTTTGTGACTGCCCTTTGTATATGTTGTGTAGATGGTAAAAAAAAAATACAACACTGAGATAAACGTAGAAAAAGAACAAACGTGCCAATAACCATCAAGTTACATCTCACAGTGTATAGATACTGAAGACACACATACGCCCTTCATCCCCCGAGCAAGCCATAGCAAACATTCCAATTTGCATCATGCGATCCACATGTAGATCCAACTCGGAGACCAGCTGTTCCAGATCCTTAGCAAGATGAACATTGCAACTTGCCTTCACCAGATTCTTCAATGGACTGTATGGCTCACTAAACACCTGACAAAAACACAGAACCAGATCTGAAGTTGTCATAACAGTACACCTAAAAATTCAAGTCTTTTGGGATGAAGTGCTGTGTTGCTGGCTGAGTGCATCCTGACATTTTGGAAAATCGTAGTTGCCCTCATCTTCATGGACAAGTAGTCCATTGTTTTGTAATCCATTCCATTATTCTTGTACTGCTTGTCCCTGAAGATTAAAGCAACTATAAACTTTTAAAATATCAGAAGCTACTCAGCCAACAACACACCATCACATCCCAGAATACTAGATTATTCAGTACCACCATAAGCAATTATGGATTAAAGACCAACAAATAAATTGTGGAACTACCACATCTAATTTCTAAATGTGAAACATTGTATTATATAACCAATTTTAATAACATGATATTTTGCTGCATAATATTTGTGGGAGAATAAAAAAATGCAGAAAACTGGAAAGATCAGAAGGGCAGATACAGAGGCAGCAGAATCATGCATTATATTTTCAGAAAAATTATACAAGAAGTTGGTTACATGGCACAGAAAATGTATAATGGAAACAAAACTGGATTATCTGAAATTAAGTGCCTGCAGAACTTACAATTCCAAAGAAGAAAAGACTGTGCCAGGATTTAAAGTAGCAAGAGATAGGCTAATATTTTTGCTTGGGGGTAATGCATCCAGAGGACACAAGTTGAAACTATACCTTGTTTATAATTAAGAAAATCCTTGTGCAGTAAAAACCTAAGCCAAACTATTCTTTCAGTTTATGAATGATCAAATCACAAGACTTGGATCACAACAACCCTTTTATTGAACATAAAACATGTGTTTTGCTTTTCTCTACAACTTTTTCTGTGACATTTCTCATTCTAGGAAGAAATCAGTGAAATACTGTGATACATGTACATTGGTATTCATGTGAAGTACCCATTACTCTTGTCAGATTATAGTGAAACTTGAATTTTCTTGACAGATTTTCAAGAAAACCTCAAACCTCAAATTTCATGAAAATCTGTCCAGTGGCATCCGAGTTGTCCCATGCAGGCAGACATCATGAAGCTAATAGTCACTTTTTGCAAATTCGTAAACACGCCTAAAAATGGGCTGGTAAGGTGTAAAATGACAGTCCATTGGACATGTTCACTAGTTATTCCACATGATAATGACCCAGCACATGCTAAAGCTTCAATCATGGATCATTCAACACTTTGTCTTGTTATGTTTTAGAATAATGACCTCAATCCCATTAGGGTATAGAATGAGGATCTGTTCTACATTTTTACTGCTTACTTCATATAATAATGGCCCAAATGAAGTTTAAGCATGGAATGAGAAACTACTGGACACTTTAACAAGGTATTTCTTAAAACAACCATCCAAACCCAGTTCAGGCATGGAATAAGAAAACATCCAGCACTTTAACAAGTTATTTCATAGAATAAAATTCAGATCTCAGCTGAACTATAGAATGACCATGACACCAGTTACAGCTTAAGATGAGATACAAAGTCTACAACATAACTAGTTGATCCATGAATAACTACTTATTTGATACAATAATGGGTCATCCTCAATTAAGGTACAGAATAACATGACACAAATTGCAACATATGTACAATAAGGAATAATTCTACACTTTAACTAGTTATTCTATGCAATAACCAGTTACAGGCCCACCTGAGTTACAGTATAGAATAACACAACACTAGTCACACCTTACAATTAGGACAAATTCCACACATTAACAAATTATTCCATACCATAACTAGTTCTTTCATACAATAATGTTTTGCCCACAGTTAAATCACAGAACGAGCTGCTACTCTAAACTTGAAGTACTTACTTCATGCATTACCTACCTGACCACAGTTATAAACTAACATTCAATAATGCAAAATAACCAAAGATGATCTAACATAACCTAACAGCCTAGAGAAATGTAGAAGGCCACATAAGCTGGTAGATGTGGAATTCTTCATTATAAAATGGGTAGCTGATCAGAATATGTAAGTACAATGACAAGAATTCCTCACAGTATATACAAAATGCTGCCATTTCTCTGTTCAACATATGTCTTGACTAATCCACAGCAGTGTAATCACAACCCCATCCTTCTGCCAGAGCTTAAGGACTGCCACACTTGTATGGCTGGGTTCAACACTCACAATTTGTTGTGCGACATACATGTTGAAAACAGGAAGGTTAAAGGAGCAAATATGATTGCCTAGAGTTCATTCAGAGTTTTAGTCTGTATGCTAAGCCACTTTCTTGGACACTGCATCAATAGCCCCGTTGGGCCATCTGTTTCCTGGTGCGGCACATGGCACATAGACTTGATGGAAACCAGATGGTCTGCAGCACAACCACTAAAATTATGCAAAGCACAT
>Ga0268261_10001194_pt1 | contig 17501 bp, 14 predicted proteins | sample TergutNc150P1_FD_190353 | JGI IMG/M metagenome (GOLD analysis project Ga0268261, IMG submission 190353) | Nasutitermes corniger P1 segment gut microbial community from laboratory colony in Florida, USA - Nc150 P1 (SPAdes) (version 2) | ecosystem: Host-associated > Arthropoda: Insects >...
CCCAGGAAATATTCCTGGTACTCATTTCTGTTAAAGGCTGAGTCCACCCCAGGGCCATAGTGTGGCTGGAAAGATTGTGTCAATGAAAAATTCCAATGACACCATAGGGAATCAAACCCATGACCTTCCAACTTGTAGTGAAGTGCCTCAACCAACTGCGCCACTGCATGCCCTGAATCTTCACTGGTACCAATCGAAATGACAAATTGTATGTTGAAGTTAATCACACAGATCTGTCTCCTCTACTGGCTTAATTCCAGGCAAAGAAACATTCCTACTGACCCTCATATCCTGAATATGGTTATTTAGATCTTCTTCAGTACCATATATTAACCACATCTGCACTGGTACACACAACTACACGTACATCACTGCCTCTAATGACTCCCTGCATCTGCCTTTTCTTAAGAGAGAGCATCTTTGCTAAAGCCTTATTGTGATCCTGCGCAACACCCTTCTCATGTCGCTCACAGAGTTCCCTGTGGGCCACCAGAATATCCAACAAAAGGTTCAACCTCTCACAGATTTCATCTTCTTCCCTTATAGCCTGCTGCAGTGCCTTGCTTGACAGGAGACCAAATTCCCTGCAGATGAAACAAAACATATCGGTCACTTATGTGACGTACTGCTGTAAGAATATAGTGTGTGACAAGTCACAATATGAGTTAAGTGTACAGTCTTCAGGGCCATGACACCTTGTTGTTTTGTACAAGTGTTTTGCAAGAACTGCTGCCTCTATTCTTAGTGTGTTCTGAAGATGGTAACACTAGATTCCTAAGAAACACTAACACTTACCTATTGGGCTACTTACACAACCGACATGCCAGAGAACTGTAGAATCTTCATTATCACTAATGTAAGAACTTCAAATCTCACAATACAAGTCTTGTCCATTAACTATTAAATTCTCAGCAGCCTTCTGTAAAACAATACATTTCATATCAGAAGTTGGAAGTTGTTTAAATGTAAGACTCACTTGGATATGATATGAAATCCTTTCTTCATATCAGCCCAAACACTGTTGCCACCTGTTGCCCAATTTGAGCAGCCATGTGGTTCATTTGCTAGGCTTGTTAACTGTGACCCTAGTTCTGCCATATCAGCTGCATATCTGAAAGTAAAGACTGAGCATATAAGACAAACTGTATCTAAAGTTTTTAATGTAAACTTGTGCAAATGCTTCAGCTGGTTCCTCTCCTATTTAACACTGCACTACACAACAGATAAAGCTTTAAATAGCAAATAAAGCTCAGATTAAGGAATTTATGTCTTCTCATATAATTAAAAGAAAACTGGGGATGTGTATATCAAGGCCATCTAAAAAATCTACCACAACTTCTATACTGTTACAACAGCCACAGTCACTAAAAATCCTGGCATGAGTATGGAGCAAATTTCATAATGTTTGGATATTCTCTAATCAGAAAAGAGCTGTCCAACCCACAATCCACTAAGTTGCGTTATGCGGCACTTGACCATGTTTACAACTCTCACTCACTCACTCACTCTCTCTCTCTCTCTCTCTCTCTCAACATAAATTACTCATTAATTACCACATACTGCAATTCTTTAGGTGTGCAGCACATGAACCAGCCCAGAACAGCAGCCATGGCCACCTTACAGGAAAGTTACATTTGTATACACATTAAATGTCTTTCACAAGTAAATCCAAGAGATGAATATGAAATTTCAGAGTTTGGATTGACATTCCATAGAATGCATGGAATTTTACTATCTGGGATTCTCATCAGGAACTCTGCTCCATGGAGTTAGCCTAATAGAACCCAGTGCCTATTTAGCCTAATACAACCTGGTCCTCAGTTAGTTTGCCTAATACAACCCTGTCCCTGTTTAGCCTAATACAACCTGGTCCCCAGTTACTTTGCCTAAAATAACCCAGTCCCTGTTTAGCCTAATACAGCCCAGTCCCCAGATAGTTAGCCTAATGTAATTCAGTTCCCAGAAGGCCTAATAAAACCCAGTTCCTATTTAACTCAATACAGCCCAGTCCCCAGTAAGTCGGCATAACCCAGTCTCCAGCCAGTTATACCATCACAACCTATTACACCTGTCAAAATAGTTCTATCCAACTATCAACTTTATTATTGATCTGTAACTTGAAACTCGGAAGTTTCTACAAGTTACTGTGTAAACTTTAAAAGCATCTTTCTGTTACACAATCTAGCACAATGAAAAATATATACACATATAAAAACTGGACAGCAAAAGAAAAATCCTTGAGTGCCATCTGTTAGCATAACGGAAGAAAATGTCTGAGGCAAAAGTGGAAAATACAAGCATCTATACTTGTCATGAAATAAAGAAAAGAATACTAACGTAAAACACAATGCCATGTTCTGATGCTCTAAGACAGAAAAGCCTTGCACAAGGAATGTACACAAAATTCTGAATAGTGCTGCACAGAGACTGCTAATGCAGTGCACAAGAACAGTACAAATTCCTTACAAATGAAGTACTTTTCTTCATTAAACCACACAACTAGTGTATATACAATACACTGTGAAGTCTATATTTACAGCCTTGATAATATGCATAATACAAAGAGCTACCTACTTACCCATGTGACCTCAGGGCCAAGACATCAGCAATCTGCTTGAGGCGAGATATACCATTAAGTATAACTCTAATCTGGTCTCGGCTGTTGGCAAACTCAGCATGTGTTTCAGGTGGTACCAATTCCTAGCAGAAAATTGTGTACTGTTTATTCAAAGCATCCATTACCCATAACGAAAATGGACAGGAAAAACAGGTGCACTTACAAATCACAACAGAAAAATTTTGAAAAAACCCACACCATTAAAATAGCAATATGTATTTAATTTTCACAGTTCATGAAATTGTGGCTGGCAAAAAGCTAGCAGTATGGAAAGGATGTCCACTGTTAGGGTCATGAGCACATACACAGCAAAAACATTACAAAATATTGATAAATGGTACTACATTATCACCTGTACCCCCAAACTATAAGTGTTCCCCATCTTATGTTCAGTTCTATTCATCCCTCTAAGTTTGTGCTTAAAGTGTATGACACTGCACAAGTAAGTCACAAGCAGTAGGTCCCTGACACAAACAGAAGTACTTATATGGATGCTTTCCTTGTCAACTGCCTCATGACAGAGTAGCTTAAACTTTAAAGAATAAAGAATAAGGACCAAAACCACATTAAAAAACTATGGCAATACCTGCACATCACTTCAACAGTGGGTTGTGCTATGACTTAGGCTGTCAATCACCACCCTTCATTGTGAAGATGTGCATTCAATCCCAGGCCTGTCCACATTAGATTTGTAGTGGAAACAGTGGCACTGGGACAAGTTTCTCTCCAAGCAGTTCCCCTACCACTATCATTCCACCACAGCTCCTTATTCATTCATCACTAATGCTATATAATCTCAGAAGCTGATACGATCATTAAATAACACAATTCAAAAATCAACAGATATGCTAAAAACATGGGGCCAATTTCATAATGCCTTGGCATATTATTTATTAGGTTAGCAGTAGGAACGTGGGAACTGACAGAACACCAACAGCAAAGTTACAGCTGCGTGCATGTGTGCGCGTGCACTGATGCACGCGCACACACACACACACACACACACACACATGTGCGAGCGCGCGCGCGCACGCGTATCAGACGAATGAATGTTGCAGATTTTGGCACACATTAGGTGACATATGCAACAGTGTGTACCTTAGCTCGAGCAGCAAGTTCTGATGTGGTAAATTCATCAGGAACACGCCTAAATATTTCTCGAATCTTGTGCTGGACATCAGCACCAGAGTAAGTCAAGAAGAAGCTGAGCAGGGGATCGCCACTTACTGCGGGGTGACGAGCTACTAGCGTCAACCATCTTCTTAAAGACTTGCGTCGTTCCTCAATGAAGTGGGAATCCGCTAAAAGTAAACCCCATATGTTTGCTACAAACTGGTCACAGAATAAGACATAAGCAGTAATCCAAACGTGGCTGTGTTTAATACACATTTTGCAAGTGATAAACTAACATATACCTCCAACCATTCTTTTTGGTGGCAGCTTAGGAATAAGTCTGTATGGAAACCTCCCCAGCAGAAGTTCATGAAGTGCCACAAAATCGTTGTACCGCCTCCTTACCAGAGTACCAAACCTCTGTCAACAAAAACATAAAACCAGTACACAATCAGGACTGACATCTTTATCACCCAGCACCTTTCATAATTTTTCACCGACTTAATCCTTCCAGCCACACTATGGCCCTGGGGTCAAATCAGCCTGTAACAGAAATGAGTACCAGAAATATCTCCTGGCGGGTAATGATGGCTCGTGCGTAGAGCCGAAAACCTTACCACCTTCATGTGCCAACTGCCCATAAATTCTGGGAGCTTCAACCTACTGGTGCCCTACGGGCCTGTCCAAGCCTATGACAGGCTAGGTTGCCTTACCTTTCATAACATGTCAGTATTCAAACTACATACACATCATGCACTTGCACTGCTTTATTTTCTTTTTGGGGGCTTACACCTCTCTCCGTTAAGACAATAATTTATAAGAAAAATTATCACAGTTGCACAGAAAAAAATTAATACTTAAATCCAACTGATGTACAATCTGATTAAAGTCAGGGAAATTCTGGCATACAGCCATACACAGATAATGATGTTTAGTATCGTACACGTTAAAGTACAGTGGCCCTCTGGGGTATGACACTGTGTTGAGGTCTGGTTGGTCACTACCAGCTTTATACAGGATCCCAGCAGCTGAGATGGAAGCAGAATGCAGTTCTGAAACACGGGCAGCCACCTAGCAGTCTAAGTTTCATAACCTGGAAAACCACAACTTAAATCTTGTGAGGTTAAACTGTTCATTACCTTGCTAGACACTTGATATTCTACATGTTTCAGGAATAGGCCTTTCTTTTCAGGTACCAAGTCAACTTCAATCACATCCAACTGGCAGATATCAGAGTAACAAAGACCAAGTTGTGTTAGATTTGTTCTTTCTGGTGCAAGATCTGTCAGGTCACCCAGTTCTGGTTGTGGAAGCTCTACAACAAGCCAATATAACTGAACTGAAGAACCCATTGATGCATTAAGTTCTGTTTCATCTTACTTAAAAAACAAGTTCCTACCCCACAGAAAACAAAGCCCATATACACTGCAAAGAACAATCAGTTAATACTGTTCAAAGGAAAAAACCCCTGTTTACTGCAAGAATCACACACGACACACACACACACACTACACAGAAAATATTCAATATTTATAATGTTAGAGCAAGCAGTACAAAAAGGACCCTTTAGCATGCAACGCAAAAAAGAATCTTACAGAGATAGCGGGCAGTACAAAGGCAAACCTTACAGAGACAGCTACTGCCTATCTTTTAACATGATAAAGAACACATCTAAGATCAACCTTACACACACTTTATTACTGTCTTCCTGGACATTATACCACAGAGCTTGGTAGATGGGTACCACAAGTAGCTTGGCAGATGGGTACCAAAGCTTTTGTGGAACCTGCTGCCCTCATCTTCAGGAACGTGCTTTTTTATACAGGACGTTTCATAATGTACTCCAGGATTACCAAAATTTATTATAGGAAAACCACAGGACACATATTTATGAAACCTGTACAGAAAGAAGGAAAAACTCAACCTTTTTTTCCCAGTAAATTGTTTTTCATCGTAGTTCACGTTTCTGCTGCTAGGTGATGCGAGTGTATGTAGTGAGAAAATGGCCGCTCTGGGGGAGAAGGCGTTTTGTGTGTTGGAATATCACATGAGTAAGTCTGTGGTTACTATGCAACGTACATTTTGTGCAAAATACGCAAAGGACCCACCTACACACAAGACCATTCGTGCGTGGTATAAACAATTTACTGAAACTGGGTGTCTGTGCAAGCAGAAATCAAGTGGTCACCCATTAACTGCTGAAGATGACGCTGAACGGGTTCGGGCCAGTTTTCTACATAGTCCAAAAAATCAACAGGAACTGCAGCTAAGGAGCTATCGATTTCAAAAACAAAAGTGTGGAGGGTTTTGTGTAAGTAAGCGTGTGGTGTTTAAACCATACCACATCCAAATGGCACAGCAATTGTTGGATGAAGATCACAGCCACTGGCTTCATTTCTGTTTACAGTTACAAGACTTAATGAGTTCTGATGATCATTTCCTGGAAAAGGTGCAGTTCAGTGACGGAGTGACATTCCACGTCAGCGGTGCAGTAAATCATCGTAATGTCAGAATATGGGACTCTGAAAACCCACATGCCAATGTAGAGCATCAACGTGACTCTCCTAAAGTCAGTGTGTTTTGTGCAATATCCAGTCAAAAAGTGCACGGTCCATTCTTCTTTGCTGAAGAAACCATTACTGGCATGACATATCTGGACATGCTGCAAACTGTGGCTAATGCCACAGTTGCAAAACATACCAACGTTCACATCCCAGCAAGACAGAAGTCCCGCCCACTTCCACTGTGAGGTTCGTCAGTACCTGAACACAGTGTTACCAGGACGTTGGATAGGGCGTGCATCTGGAAATAACCAACCACTGATGCTATGGCCCCTGAGGTCCCCTGACATTATGCCCTGTGATTTTTTTCTTTGGGGATATGTCAAAGACCAGGTATTCGTCCTACCATTGCCATATGACCTCACTGACCTAAAGGCACGGATCATTGCATCAGTGAAGAAAGTCGATGCACCCATGTTGACACGTGTGTGGCAAGAACTTGAATATCATATCGATGTGTGCCGTGTCACCCATGGTGCACATATCGAACATCTCTAGTTGTCAAAAAAACTTTTTCAGTTTTCCTGTGGCTGTAAACAATTCCATTTGGTTTTCTTGTTATAAATGTTTGTAATTACGGAAAACATTAAGAACCACCCTGTATAATTCAAACGTTTGAATTATTTAAAAATCACATACAAATGGATTACTAAAATCTACAACAATCAACACAAACTTCAAGTAAAAGAACCTCCATTCTACCGAGGAATCGAATATATATGTAAAAATATATCACCATTTTTCCTAATAAAGTTTTTCTGTTACAGGCCTAAAAAGAAGTACATTTTATAAATTTATGTCCTAAAGTATCAAAAGGAGCTGGAATAAAAAAAAACAAGAAAAATAAAAACCTTAATTGAGCAAACAGGAGTGATTCTATTTGAACCAGTGTGTCCACTTAAACTGAGAAAAATATGAGGGGATTTTATTTACATCATATCTGGCTGTCATCTTAACCTACAAACATGATACTTTTATTATTTTAATAAATAGCCAAAATTTAGTGAGATCTCACTAACAGAACAACTGCACGCTAAAATATAATTATGTTTTTTTAAACTGTTGTAATAAAAAGTGCCTGATGATGGTTTGTACAAACTCAAACACATACCATGGTATAAAGTGACAAAGTGTTGTGTTGGATGATGTATTTCACTTGTTTGTACTATTAAAACACACACACACAATGTGATGTATCATAATAAAACTGATTTAATAATCTTTTACTTAAGACTAAAAAAAAAAAAGAGTTCTAAATGAAGAATACAGAATTTGTAAATGAATACAATTAATGGGATTGAAGTTAATCTAAGTATTCATTTTTCACCGAAAATTAAAGATAATGGAACCAAGAAAGGAACAAAATTTTGGAATAATGCATGGTCAAGTTACACAAATGTAATTAGTGATCCAACTGTAAGCTGGGGAAACCTGTAATTAATTTGTTAACAATGGAGTCAGAAAGCTTATATGGTTTAAGAACTGAGTGTTAAATACTGTTTACTTGACATTTATACAAGGCAGTACACTCAATCTCATGGAAAGAAAATGTGTGTATATGTGTGTGCATGTGCAACAAAGGTACAGTAGTTGGCAGCAGTGCAACATAAATATTAATAATGATACTTTTTAATTACAATTCTTACCTTCCCCAGAGAAATTCTCTAGAAGTTTGGCACTTGGCTGTTTGCCCTGCTGAGCCCAGGCAACCAACGCCAAAGCCTTGTATAAACTGCTACGAGAAAGTGGTCCTTGTTTTGTGTCAATAATCTCCCAAATCTAAGAACAAACAGCATTTCACAATAAAGGCAACGTGTCTTTAAAAAAAAAACAGTAAGCCAGGTGTACCACCACAAAAAATCTCAACTCAAGATTCTTCAACACACAAGACAGTACTGACCACCATTCTTAAAAATGTTGAACATTACAGGTGTGTTTAACTTGTAACCACAAAACTTCATTTAACACAGTGATGATGGGAGTATTTTTCATACACATTCAAGAAATGGTTATCAGTCCTCAATAGTATTTAATCATTGCTATGCACATAAAGGTACCATCAGCATCGATGGTGAATGAGCAATAATCATCTTTGCAGAAGCGCAGTTCTATTCAAGCTGGAATGTAATTTGTGTTAAGTTTTACATCACTAAGAAATTAATAATACAATTTGTACCTTCCTGATACTGAAGTAAATGTTTCAATCACATCAGCAGTCCCAGTCTGATAAACATTAACTGATTAAAAAAAATAATTCCAATCAGATCTCTACAGCGTAACTAAGACACAAATGCAAACATCCCAATTTAACCTTTTGGCACCGGAGTTTTACATTTAAATTTTAGCACACACTGTATGTAAAATGTGAATAATACAGGAACCAAAAAAGGTAGCATTATGAAATAAACGGCATTTTGAAGAGAAAAATGGAGAGTGTGCAGCATGTTTAAAAAACTCAGTATTTACATATTTGTTGAAAAAATATATATAAAATGCAACATCTGGAGGGTAGTACGCCCGTCCTATATATAGGACGCACGGTTCTTAAAGGTTAAGTGACGGTGTAACAACACATACACAATCCCCATATAAACGCTAAAGTTGGAGGCAGTGGTAAACAGCTGGGGGGTACCCACCATCAATAGTGCAGCACATTACACCCCCAAATTCGACTGCTCAAATTTGGGATACATCTGACTTCCCTGAAAATACTTTTTTGACGACTTACCGAACTTAATGTTTGGGATGGAAGTCCTGATTTGACAAGCAACCTTGTAAACATTTCTTTACTGACAGTACTAGAAGTTGGTGAAATGATATTATAAACTTCACGATAATACGAAGGAACTGAACCTGAAATAGATAATAAACGTTACGATCTGTCACAGCTCCAACTTTATACGCCTTCATGCAATCAAATTATTAACCCTAAAATCATATTGAAGTTCCTGTATTGTGTAATATTTCCGTCATATAAATATTACGTAAGCATTAACGTTTTCGGAAAGAAATGTAAAATTCTCATTTACGAACGCACCACAATCATTCCTTATTATTACCAACAAGTACTACATAACACACACTACGAAACACACATGAAAATACAGCCCATAACACCCACCGAACACAAGATCGGTCGCCATGTTTTGACACCTCATAAAAACAAATGCGCATCGTGTTCTGCTTCCGCTACTCGTAAATCAAACGGGGTGTCAATTTCAATACTGTAATTCTTCGGTATTTCCACAATCCCGCACCTAAAATGAGAATGTTTATATTAAACAACAGCAACTTCCGTTCATTTCATCATAACTGTACAACTGCAGACGGTGTTTCCCCTATATGCCAATCTTGTAATTCACTGCCCTATATTTCGATAGTTTTTCGCTTCTTTCAGACAGGGCACAGAATGAAAATAACACAATTCGAGAGACCACATAAGGGCTGTAACAGATATTCCAATGTGTATGATACGTATCATTGAATTCCGATGTATTTATTCACCACTTGCAGACATGCCAAACCACTGCTGACTCCAGCAACATACAAGTTCAGACACCAGCAGATTTATATCCTCTCCGACACCTTTAAATGATCCACATGACAAGACTCTCGGCAGCTGAAATGTCGCCCTCTCTCCTCCTTATGCCCCTTTAGAACTATTGGCATCTACTTCCCATAAGCCGAAAATTACCAGTGGTCTGAAACCTCTACTATGTTTCCCGCTTTTCAGCACCAAGGTCCTAGAGCCCAAGTGTTTGCATACATTTATAACCTTCATCTTAAGAATTTTTTTAATCCCTTCAACAGTCTAAAAATAACAGTTGTAATATCAAAATCTGCCATTTCGTCCAATCCTGAGTAGCTACCAACCACACCACACACATTACTCTAGCACGTCACACTGATATTCTCTTCTCCCATTTCCTTAGGCATTTTCCTTGACTTCCACAACAGTCTACACACTGTCTCTCCTATGTTTGTAATATCTCCACCCCACCACAGCCTCCTTGGTTTCATTATCCTTAAAAGGCCACATGACCTGTAAAAATTTGCCATCTACATCACACTTCCTTGGTGCTTCTATCACCACTCACCATCTCACAAAATTACTTTGAAAGGTTTATATCTACTACCAAAACCTCAGAACCGCACCCTGCCATCATACTGATAGCCTAATGTTACAGCAAAGAGTCGAGATCATAGGTGTCACAAACAGCAAAATTCCTTTAATCGGACTCACATAGGACTGGCCAGGTGTCGAATCATCAAATATTCCAGATTATCAGATGGTACCTAAACTGACCACCCTGGTTCATACAGGTAACTTTTGTTACTGCCCCTATACTTGGGCTGTACAGCTAATAAGTGGTGTATTCCATCTGAACAACTCCTACTCACTTTGGAAGAGGCTATGGACCTGTCACAAGACAGACTATGGAATGAAACTCCTTCCTCTGCTGGTCTGAGATCATCAGGATCCTCTTCTGTATCTTCTGGAATCTCTAAAGCTGAAGAAGTTGATGGAGTAGGGCACAAAGGGTCATGATATACCACATCAGTTGAATGTAACAGGCAGCCTTCAGACCTTTTCGAACATGTCCCTGGGATATGTCTGTTTCATTGATGACTTTTTTTTTTAATAAAGAATAAAACTTCCAGTTTTGGGGCTACTCTCTTCTCCTACAGTACTGATTATCAGGATTTCTGACTTATCAGACGTCCGATTAAAGGACTTTTGCTGTAGTTATTTTTGGTTTATTTAACAATTCAGACTACATGACATCAGTTGGTTGGAGGTTTAGAGAATAACACACTGGAGGGAACACAGATGTGGTTGTAGCTTATTTTGAGGTAGTATCCTAACATCTGACTGGGTGGATAAGGGAAGCCACAACAAAACCTCAGAGAGGACACACATATATATGTATAGACACTAATACTTTGAAGGATCCTGCTGCCTCCATCTTCAAGTGAGAAGATGAGTTGTGGTGATGGGTGAAGATAGAAATGCATATGTAGAGCACTTGAACAAACACAGACCGTCACTGTAAACTAAAGATGGAGGCAATAGTTCCAACTTAAAAAGTGATGAATTTACACCAAACCATGGTGTCACATACTGACCTCAGTGGGAACTACAAAACTCATACTGCACATTCTTGATTTCAAACTTTCACCATGTTCTGAATGTTGTATTCTTTCTTTTGGGCGATTCCCCAGCATCTTAATTTTATATGCCAACATTTCGGAACACTCTGTCTGTTCCATCTTCATAGGCGGTGTAAGCAAGAAGAATAACCAATATGAGATTGTTTCTCTACTCGGACAGTCCCCCTCCTTCCGATTGGCTCAGGCTATTTTCGAGACAAACCTTTTCCCATATAAATACCCCAACAATCTCGTCCCAGTTATTCTTCCTGCTTACACCATCTATGAAGATGGAACAGACAGAGTGTTCTGAAATGTAGGCATATAAAATTCAGACACCAGAGAATCACCCAAAAGAAAGAATACATCATACTATACATGTTAACTCTGTGGGACTTAACCTCAAAGTTATGCAAGACCACCATTTTGAAATTATGTACTCAAAAGCAATAATCACGTATAGAGTGTAGCTATGTTATGCTCTATATCTATACCAAATCTCACATTTCTAACCGAACTGTTTAGGAAAATTTAGCTTGTGTACTTGCCCATAGGTTGGTACAATGGTGTACCATCATGGCAGCACAGGCAGCAGTCTTGGGAGAGCAGATGGATAGTGGAAAGTGTGGAATACCATACACACAACCAACATATATTTCATAAAAGATGGAGCTTTAGAAATAAGGAAAGAAACTGTTTCAGAGGGGTTTTTTTTTGTCATCCTCCAACTCAGGCTGATAAACAGGAATGGGTAAAATAGACTCGGGTTACCTAAGGAAAGTTTTTCACGGGCATAATGGGGTCGATTCAACCTCTAACAGAATGAGTACCACAAATATTTCCTGAGGGGTAAAGGTGGCTGGTGCGTAGGGCTGACAACCTTATCACCTGCATGTGCCTACTACCTTGAAATAAGGGAACCTAAATATTCTGGAATGCTCAAGGCCTGCCCAGGCCTGTAATGGGATTGCTTTACCTTTACTACACTCCAGTTCTTATGTTCCAATAAAAAAAATAATAAAAATAAATAAATAAATAAAGATGCATCAGTCTGGAAACTGGATCTCCCATACCTACACACACACATACACACAACACTGTCAACTCCAGTGATCATATAGCATCAGTGATAGGCGAATTTATGAATAGATGAGCATGGAACACTGGTGCACTGATAGGGAAAACTACAGTACTCAAAGAAAAACCTGTCACAGTGCTTTTGCTGGCTGTCTGCAAGCTTTAAGGTGGCATCTGGCATGGCCTACTGGAATCGCAACACACACCCGAATATTTTACAATTCATAGTGGCACAAAAAAGACATATTTCTCAACACAGTGGCCTGAGACAAACGACATCAAAAATCATGATAACACTCAATCATGTTAGCTCCTTTCTATGCTACAGATAGGAGCAAGAATAAAATATCAAAATAAATAAACTATACTTCTTTCACCTTCCACCTTGAAGCAGCCCATAGTTGATCAGATTTTTGGTTGCAAAATAAAACATGCCATTTTCCAGCAACTCCCCATCCCAGTCCTGGCGTCTCGGACGTCTCTTAGGGTTAAAGTTTAATGGTTCAACTCCACCATCTGAAAGTAACATTTAAAATAAATGTACACAATAACAAATGCCCTGCCATAAGCACACAAACATGAATTTTCCACGTAAACAATCCATTTATACTTATTCCTTTAAATTACAGTTTTGAATTACATAACAAGTACAGTTAATACCCTTACATCATTACATATATGTATTTTTTTTAAACAGTCTCCTTTGTAAAACAAATTAAATCCTGAAGTACATAATGAGGAGTAGCCCATTATTTTACAAAATGTTTGTATTATATCACATACGACACACATTTCATATAATATTATGTATATAATAATATAATATATAATACTATATATATATATATATATACACACACACACACATATATAAAATATTCCTCACATACATAATCATTCATTGCTGTTTTTATAATATAGAGTCAGCAGACAAACAGTGCCGTATTCCTCTCTTTATCATCCCATTAATACTGTCTTGTCGTTCGTTCTCTCCCAACTCCCATATTGCTTTACCTTTATCCCCCCCCCAGCTGTTGTTCTTTAGTCTCTCAAATGCTCATATAGGATCTTCATTTTAATATTCAAAAAGACTTTAACGTTCTCAAATTCTACTAACATAACACATGTCTATACTACTGTATGCTTTGCCTGTATTACTGAACATTTATATTACTGAAGAAAATGTTACATGCATGTGCAACAGCATTGACGTGCTGGAAAGGGAAATTGAAGGAAAAATTTTAAGGAAATTACTGAAAACCATACCTGGCAGTTCTTTCCATCGCAATTTGTACTCTCGTGTCACAGAAAATACAGAGTCGTAACTGCCATCCATCATCTTGCTGTAAGCTTCAGCAAGGAATGAAGCCTTTAGAAAAGGTGATGTGCACTGTATCACAGCAACAACATCAACCTCTGCAAAAGAGATCACATATTTGTAGTTCCACAAACATTACAACATACAAAAATGCTGTGGTTTGACATGCACATAAACACCATCTAATACTTATGGCAGTCTGCCAACATTTGTGCTTTTAAACATCTTATGTGAATTCCTTCTTCTGTCCTTACTTTTTCTGACCACTTACTTACTTTTCCACACTGCTACTTCACTATCAGTTTCTTCAGTTTCATCAAAGCATATAGAAATTAAAGAGGAAATGTTTTCTCTGCCTGCATCATGTAATAAAGAAATTAGGGAGTGGCAATACCACTTTGCACATTCTTAAACTCAGTACTAGATAAAAGTGAATTGTATCATGCTCCAACCACTTTACCCTGAGATATACCCCTGGTACTGACTGTACAAGAAGCTGAGTACTCCCCAGAGACAGTCTACACATGAAGACAAAGAGACATATCAGCTATGGAAAAACTGTGAGGACATAGAATAAGGTTGAGGAGAGAATCACGTAGTAAGCATGACATATATGGTCTTACACGTTTTTCATTTTCGGTACCAAGCAGCATACACATTACTAAGGATAAGCAGGTTTAGAGTTGCTAATTAATGTTTAATAAAGTTTAGTACAACCTTCCATTCTCCTCATTCCTTGGCACACAACAGCCACATAAATCACTCAATACACTAGTGCAGCCCACAGTAACAGCTACAAACCTTGGTGAAAGGAACAGAATTCCTGCACTCCCACTATTGTTGGGGCAGTATCCATGGCACTTTCTGGAGACCGCCAGTGAACCTCAGCACCTGACATATTTGCTTCTTTTGCAATATGAGCACTATCAGTTGACACCCAGATGGATGAAAATCCTGCAATAAATCACCTTAGGATACACACATTGCTGAAATACTTGTGTACAGAAAATCAAGGGAAACGTAAGCGTATTATACGTACTGCCAAATTCATGTATGGCCATAAGTGAACGTTTAAGCAATGTGGTTCCGTTTATTTTGGCCAAATTTTTTTGAGGGATGCCTTTACTACCACCTCTTGCTAGAATCAAAGCAGCAACATGTTGCTCCTTGAATGTGTCAAAATGACTGCAGCCATGGCTCATTTTATGGTTTACAGTCCTAATGAAAAAAAAACACGGAAGTTTGTAAAGTTTTCAAGTTATCTGGGATGCTATGCCATGTCGATCGGTTAAGTTACCGGCGTTACAGAAGACCGCCGTGCTACTTCTTCAGAGTCATGCAGTCCACTGTGGCACACTCTTCTCGGACTGCTTAACCCTGAAAACAGGGGAGTGTGGCACTACTTTCTTCGTAAACGTCGGTATTTACCAGCCGACACAGAGTAACGGCCCAGAAGGCTTAAATCTTCAAAACATCGCTGTGAGAACCCCAATTCACGCATGTATGTATATGTATGTGTGTGTGTATATATATATATATATATATATATATATATATATGTATGTATATATATATATAATTTGTTTACAGCATTCAGTTCTTCAGTAATTTTAATCTTAGCACATGTATGAAAACAAGCTGTAGCCATCTGTGGTTATGTTATGCCCGTAAGTGCGTGGTTGCCTCGGAACACTAACCCATTTTCATATACATTGTTATTTCTTCTGATGTCAATTAATTTGTTGGAAGCGTACGGAAAAGTCACTTGGAAATGTGCACACAGTATGCACAAAGTAGTGAACATTATTCACACTTGCTCTCTGGGGGAAACAAATTCACACATGGCACCCACAAACAAGTCTACCCATTCTAACAAAGGCTTGCGTGCATTTGACACAACCTAAGTACTGAAACAAATCGAATAATGCGTGATGCAAGAAGTAATATTCGTTAGTATCATTAGATGTCTCGAGCACCAGACGGTTTAACGATGTCCTTGCGGCCGCCACGAACGAATATCGAAAGTGAAGGCATAGCTCCACTAATTCTGAACTTCCGCGCTGTGTCACATATAAAAGAAAAAAACTCGTGCCCCTGCCGGGAATGGAACCACCTTCCCTCCACAGCCACAACGTTCAGCCATTACTGTTTTCACAACCACAGATTACCTAGTATGCATCCTTTCGGACATGGATCGGATGTGGTACTGTAGTTAAGAATTTTAGCGGCATGTGGCGCGCAGAGCACTACGAATAACGGTACCACGTCATCCGTGGTGATATAAAACACCACAAGCTGACGTGTTGCGGGTAGCACAGATCATCTACTATGAATCGCTTGGAATTACCCCCAAGACTAACCCAATTCAGTAAGGACAATGTCCGAAGGAAGCAACAGAGAAACACTAGAAACAAAACCGACTACCCTCAGTCTCAACAGTAATGTTGAGTGGAAGGAATGGAGGGAAGGGGAACGCGAGCAATGGATGGTGAAGGAAACTACCGTGTGATGGGCACAGATCGTATATGATGGGTGTGCTGGAGAAGGTGGAAAAGCAGCGCCAATGGCGGCAGATATGCGTTAATACCGTCGAGAGATAGGAGCGCTACGTATGACAGATGGGCAGAACTAACATACCGAACCGGAAAGGAGTGCAGTGGGTATTTGAATTATTGACTCTCATTACGAATGATAGTAGTTAGATTCCTACCTTTGCTGTGCGTGGCGTTCATATCTTTCGACTGTGGCGCTCCTATCCATGAACGATATTAACGCAAGTATGCCACGCCTCCTTCTCAACCATCCAACCCCACCCACAATCCTTTGATTTTGGCGCCAGCAATTGAGTCACACACAGCGTTGCAAGCGGATTCCTGTGGTGTTGTCCGAGTGGTGTTGTTTATAACAAAAACTTAAAAAAAAAAACTCTAGGAACAAAGACGGATACAACGGTCACTTCAATCATAGCTACGTACCAGCAACGAATTGCTGCTAAACCATATGTTCCGGCCACGACATACGAACCGTATGTGCAGGTAAGGTTTCATGACCTGTTCGTCATGTGGTACCATAAATAGCTATATGATGTAGTGTGCTGGAATTTTTTGATCCGTGTGGGATGTTGTGGGGCTGTAAATATTGGGCATGATGATCTGGAGCAGTGGCTACAATTGGAATACCATGTAATAGCGATTTTGGAACCAGTAACAAAATCGGAACCAATTGAGGATAGCGTGTGTTCGGAAGTTCTGGTTTTTGGGCGCGGAATGGACGCCATGCGGTATGTTCGGGAAGTACTGGGTCGCACACACCAAGAATGTAGACGCGTGATACTTGTCTTGTCTAGTTAGCAAAAATTTGCGTGATTTGAGGGTACCACAACGACGTAGCTGAGAACTGCGCTCTTCTGGGTTATTACGCAGCGAGTAGAGGCAATTTTACCACTACCAGAAGAGCGCAGTTCTTAGCAAAAAATTTTTTGCGCACCACATTTCAAAATTTTTCGTTACCCAAGTTATCTGGTAAACTGGGTGCCAATTGAGAATTCTTGCTACTAAATGCTACGCGCTTGGCAGTTAAATTTTTTCTCGCCAAAACACACACACACACACACACACACACACACACACACACACACACACACATATATATATATATATATATA
>Ga0268261_10001195_pt1 | contig 17494 bp, 12 predicted proteins | sample TergutNc150P1_FD_190353 | JGI IMG/M metagenome (GOLD analysis project Ga0268261, IMG submission 190353) | Nasutitermes corniger P1 segment gut microbial community from laboratory colony in Florida, USA - Nc150 P1 (SPAdes) (version 2) | ecosystem: Host-associated > Arthropoda: Insects >...
ATGGTGAGCTAATAATGCCAGCAAATAGCAGATGGGATTTAATTCAGCGTTTAGAGGGTTAAAATTGTTAAAAACCCCGGTAACGGGCGTTTAAACAATTTAAATGACCCCGTCCTCAATGTGTTAAGTGAAATGCCTGTGAACAACATACGAGTTTATAAAAATTGTCTGTTTTACAGTCTCATTTGTAACTTAAAAACTAGCCACACCATATTAACCCTCCAAGATGAACCAAATTCATCCACAAGGTGGTTATCTTCATAGCAACCACCATACAAACTTCATGTCTTGTAAATTTATCCAGCTATTTTACACATGACATACAATGCACATGGTAAACCACAGTGTGATGTAAACAGCATGGCAAACCACAGTGTTCTATCAACTAGTAGCAGGCAGTATCACTTGCCAAGGGTTCATCCACAAATTACTGATATCTTGTTGGTGTATTTTGGATTACATATGCACCATGTTACACAAGTAGAGACAATAAGGGAAAAAAAGTGTGGCAGAGAAAACAGGACAGACTATCAAGTGACAAATTAAATGGTCTGGTCTGTCCACAAGGTTCCCTGGTACACCAAGATATACAGTATGTATAACACTCCAATATCCAGAAAATTACAATATTCAGTAACCCTTCATTCCCACATATGCTGGATATCACAGCTTTTACTGTAGCTACTGATATTCAAGCAAGTAAGAATTATACTTACAATACACTGCTTTATAACATAAAACATAAACAAATGTTAAAAAATATGGGCAATTCTTGTAACAGCATTTCATTAAACCAGGCTCCTCTAACAAGTGGCCGCAGTTTGAACATTACAACTATGATACAATAGCAAACTGAAGCCTGTGGTTTTGAAATGTATAATTTATAAAACACAACAATCTGATATACCTCTGGTTCTAATGGGAATGCTGAAGACTGTTGGTCCTTGAGATTTGATTCTAAAGCTATTTCTGCTTGGACGCAAGCTTCTCGGAAACGGTGAAACTCATCCAGCTTGCATACACAGGTTTTGCACACACTTTTTGGCAAGGCATCTTCCCTCTCTAACTGGATAATACAATAAAGAATTTATGATTAACAACACAAACTACACCATAAGCAAGGTAGCTCATACAACATGGTGGAAAATTAGTGGAATGACGACATTATACATTAACACTATGAAAAAAATGCTGTAACAGAATGGACAAAAGAGAAAAATGACAGTAAATTTTATCAACAGTACACAAACTACAGTTGAGTTCTGGATCTGTGGGCTGAATCCTTACGATGAGTTTCAACACCTGGCATGCCTTATTTTTTGTACCGTGAGATCATATGAGAAATACAACCTGCACTATATACACTGCATTATTTCATTATTTACTTACACACTGACATATTTTGGTTCTATTCAACCATACTTAGGGATCAATTAAACACATTATGAATATTACAAGACCATTACACAGTAATTCTTAAAATGTTAACCATTACTATGGCATGGTCTTGTAATCTTCATGACATACTTAACTGACCCCTGACAATGGTTAAATAAAACCAAAATATGTAAGACTGGAAGTAAAAAATCAAATAATACACTACATATTGTAGGTTTATTTTCCTACTGTACCAAAATTTGTGTCATTATAAAAATGGCAGTTTTTTATTAGTGTTTTACTTAATAATGCCATACCCATGGCCACTTGGCCCTCAACAAATCCCACATAAACAACCTGAGTCATGCCATGACCATCAGCACTGTTGACAGCAACTGCCAACTATATCATGATGTCTATAAAAGACTTTTACAAACCTTATCAGTATCAGAAAAATTCTGCAAAGAAACATAATAATGACACTCCATAAAGTTACAAGCACAAACAATATATATTTGCCACTAAGTTGAAGCCTTTCTTTTCAAAAGTAAAGACAAGCCAAGAGAATCATGAAAATAGGTTGTGACATTTAACCACAGTTCAAGTACATGAAGATCAGCAACCAAACAGCACAAGCCTCATCTACAATACTAAAAGTAATTTATATGTACCCTTTACAGACATCTTTCAACATTCTACACAAGTTAAGATTCAATGCCCAAAATTTACAAAACAAAATGAACTTGCACGGTAAATGGGTACATAGCCTACAATTTGTTATAATCATATATTTACCTGCACTTAAAAAAAACAGTTAAATCTTACACAGAAATCAATTATTGTAAACTTTAAACGATGTACTGAAACCAACCATCTTTTAGGATAACACAATGCAGCCTGGTATGCATATACCAATGTTTCACAGTTACCAGCTGTCTCCATCATCAGAGTAAATACCTTCATGTACCCTGTCAAAGGAGGCAGCAGGTCCTTCTGAAACACTGGCATACACCTACTAGCAGGGGTACAAAAATTTTCCAAAATCTAGATGCCACCTCCAAATTCAAGGTGCCACAAAGGTGACTTGAAGAAAGTCCCACACTAAAGTCCCTCCCTTCTGGAATGACCTATGAACCTCAGTCATCTGGCACTATGTGCTCAACACATGTGATCTGATACACATTTTTTTAATGTATGGAAAAAGCAGCAATTATTACGCTAAAAATATCTGGCACAACACATAAAACGCAGTTACCCAAGTAGCCAGGTGCCTGGGAATTGTGCAGCCCTTCCTGAACTATGCCATATTAACATCCCAAATGATGCTTATCTTCATGTCACCATCAGCACCTCCATTCTGACACAGGGATATATGTATATTTTTTAGTAAATTTATCTTCAAAATTTCATTCTGCTTATATCTGAATCATGATCCTCTGACTTGCTGTCATGCATGGGAAAGTCTTACGTGGAGTCTTCTTCAGTTGTTTACCAATGAACATCAATACAAATGATTCATATACTGGTCATACCTTAAAATTTCCTTTATGACCTACAGTACAATAAAAACACACTTGCAAGACCAAGCAAATGAAAGAAAAATATTATGATAGATAATGGGAAAATCAGCTGTTTGAATACAAAGTGTAAAAAATTACCCCTAAATTGCATAAAACAAGTTCTGGTACTGGCAGTGGGTTCTACTGCCAAGATGTTTAATCATGCCCAGCTAGTTTCACAGTAATGTTCCTTTTACCTGGTAGGTAACCAACTTGATGCATAATTTCTTCTATAATATTTTTATTTGAATCCTGTACATGTTTCGAGCAACTCTGTGCTCATCCACAGAAGGACAGTTCTATTAATACAACTTCTAGTACAATCGCTCTGTGTTGGTGGCCGTCCGGTATGCAGGTCAATAAGGAACTCCTTATTGACCTGCATACTGGATGGCCACCAACACAGAGTGATTATACCAGAAGTTGTACTAATACAACTGTCCTCCTGAGGATGAGCAAAGAGTTGCTCAAAACATGTACAGGATTCAAATAAAAATATTATAGAAGCAATTGTGCATCAAGTTGGTTACCTTCCAGAACTATATGAAGATGCATGGTCAGAAAAATAAAAAATATATATAAAAGAAAAGTTCCTTTTACCGTTTAATAAATAATACTTAGAGTCAGTTATACTGTAATGTGGTGGGCATCAGTACCTTACTACATGCCTTGCCAATTTTCTCTTTACCAACTCATAAGGGGCTGTTGGCATAAAAACTGAATTTTAAAAAAATCCATCAAAACAGGTAAATTTCTAAAAACGTACGTAACATTTATACGTAACTTTCCGAAACATTTCCAGTACTGTAACACCTAAGTCTGAACACTACATACGAAGTAAACATATTCCCAATATTGTACTACATATCAGTGCCATCTTCGTCAAAATCTTCCCTCCAATTCTCACATTTGGTGGAACTCTATCACTTTAACGAACTACAAAACATCAGCCGAGGCCAACTGCAATGGAATTCGTACAAGGGACGTGACGCCCAAATTAGGCCTATGCAGGCCATTCAACAAGACCTCAATTTCGAATGGCAACCACAGCACATTACACTCTACCTTACAGGATAATACGATTAAATGGTAAATTTGGTTTATGTGTGTACTTACTGAGATTGGAAGACATTCTTTAATTTTGTTAGCCAAATTTCGACATTCACCCTCCGGACCAAAAATTTGTATGTGACCTTCTTCCGTTGATGTGCACAATCGACATTGCGTATCAAATTCTCTCTCACTTATTTTAGACATTGCAAATTACCCATTAATAAAAAATAATATACGTCGAAATAAGGTAATCTGTTTCTAAATAATACAAATACAACAAACATTCAGTACGAAAATGGGCGTAACTGAAAGCGAATGTACATTGCAACGTAAACAAGCCCAAAGTTATGACGCCATCTTGAAGTTTAGCGAGCTCAGCATCGATAGGCTGGGGGAACACTCCGGCATAAAATATCGATATTATGCTACCAACGTGGGAAATGCGTACGATTTGTAGTAGTTTCGTCTGGGAAGAATTTAGAACATTTGGTGAACAAAAAAGTGTTACGATACTACTTCTAAGATTGTAATTAATAATAAAAAGTCACAGGCGTGACGAAAATACTACCAACAAGTGGCAAGTACTAATGGGCGATGAATTTTGCGCTTCTTCATATGACCCGGAGTGTGACCCGAATTCTCACAGTAATACCCCCCTGTACCTCTGAACTCCCACATCGACGTAACTCAAGTCGTTCATTATTTTCACATCGCTCCTGTGCTGTTTCTCTCCCTCCGTACTGCTTGTAAACGCTGCAGTCTGCAACGTTACTACTAATGAGCCATGATATATACGCAGCGAGTTACTTCATTCTTACACAGCGGTGGAGTACTTCGACCCTGCCTCCTGACCCATGTAATTGTCATATCACAGCAGAAAATCATTGCGCTCCATTCCTCCCCACAGCTGGTACAAAATGTGCTCGGTCCTGAGAGTTAAATGCCCTGTTAATATGTATTGCTAACGTTTGGTCCCGAAATTCGGAACTATCTCCAAGCATTTCTATTGTCTGTGGGGCCATGTCCCAACCCAATGTTCGTTATCGAAGTCCGTGATTCAGAATGTGGCTTTGGTCTGACGTAATGACTCATGTATCTCCATATCAATTTGGTTTCATTTTCAAGGCAGTCTCTCACCCTTCATGCAGGCTTTGATAGCTAAACTGTAATGCACATTGCGACATTTAAGGTTCTGACTGCTGTCATCTGGGATGTGATGCCATGTACTCTTCCACCTTGAACATGGACATAATATATTCCCCCAAAACGTGGGTAAATTTTTGCCTTACTACATGGTACCCCATAACAGAAAACAGTGTTCAACAGAGACTGGTTCACCACATGAAGGCAATAAAATGCACAAACTTGTTCCCTAATTATGTTACATCTCGCTTCACATTCCTATGTGTTTTGGTCTGCAAGGTCCCATCATTAGGGAATCAAAGTAATACAGCTTAAAACCAAATCAGCCACTTTTGTATACAGCTGATGTGGTGTAAGTCGCTTAATTAAAAAGTTGGCATTTATTTGTACATTTGTATAATTGTGATGGATCTGCATATACAGGACCTTCGAGGCAGCTTATGTACCAGGTACTGTGTATCAAGAGCCATTATGTTTATACAACTGTACAAACAAATTTGAACCATTTGATACTTTTACTCTGTGTCAACTGCAGACAAAAGTGACTGACTGGTTTTATGCTATATTACTTGGTTTTATTCCTTGATGGTCCTTGTGGACTGAAATATGTGAAAGTATTAAGTGTGATACTATATCTAAGGAAGAAGTTTGTGCATTTTGTTGGTTTATTGTCATGATGTTATCAATAATGCATGGAATGAACAATATAAAGGACACTTCCTCTTCCTGATATTGAATTTGTAAATCACTATGGACAAACCACAGAAGAGACTGGGTGGACCCCACAGCCATTCTTTGCAGAAAAGAAAAATCTCTTTCCCCTACTAGGAATAGATCTCATATAGACCATGCTTTCCAATACACAAATCTGCCTTCATGACCCAATTAAAAGTAATGGAAACTGCACTACCATAAATACTGCCCTAGAATCAAACTGAGTCCTCCATGGTAGAACTCTGATTGTTCACCATCTGCAAGTGTTAATCATGCACAAATAAATAACAAGGTGAATACATGTAATATTTTTAATAACATTAATTGGTATGAAACAAATATACAGAATATTAAATGGCTGAAATGAAACTGAACAGCCAGTGATAAATGAGTTCTGGTTACTGAAGGTGCAGATTAATGACCTAACCCTCACAGTCGATACTTCAAAGACTGAAACCTATCCTAAATATACAGGTTCTTCATTATATGACGCTGCATAAACCTGTCAGAAGTTTCCCCCTGCGAACCCAAATCAGTAGCCAAGAAACAGTGAGCCATTCTTCCAGCAAGTAACAGTGAAAAAATATTGTCCATCACTATTTATTTTATGTTGATTGGTTTTATCTTGCATAGAAAAAATGTTCAAAATTAAATCTTTCTGCTTGCAAGTAAGCTTCACATGCCATTAACACAATTCCAAATACTCAATGAAGGCCTTTCAAGGAAATGTTTGACAACACTCGATTATTGTCTTCCAGTTCTGCCATATGCATACTGCCAACATAAAATGTGTCTTTCAGCATTTCCTTTCTGTCAATATGCCCATCTCCTGCTGTTCGTTATGAACAATGCAGATTCTGTATTACAAATTTGGTTGACTAATCATCATCATCAACATCAGCATCCCAAAATTATGGTATTTTCAGTAAAATCTGCAACTGGTTTGTTTAAGAATATACATCAGTCACCTTACACCACATTCTCAATAGCAATGCACTATAAGGGGGAAGGAGGGGAAATATGATTTGTGACATCCTGTGTCTTTCACAGTAGAGAGCACAACATTCATGCTGGCACCAAACTAGTCTTGGCCAGCATGCTTTTACATTCAGGCTTCCGGCATCATAACTTTAAAACCATCTGCTACAGTTTGCCTGGTCAGAGACTCTTCAGAATGAAACAGACCTAAAAATATGGTCTTGCTTTACAGACGAATAAAAAAAAAAATCTCTTTTACCAGTATTTCCTTCAGGCTCCACATTAAATTGCCAACAATTTCCATTCAATGCTGTGACAGAAGATTTCAATGACTAAAATGTGAAGCTATCCCTCCTTATTCATTTATTTCCTGTTCATGGTCTAGCTCCCAATAATACAGTATCTTAAATTTTCTTTGAAAAGCTTCCCATGATGCATGTGTTTCCAAGCTTCATGCAATTTCTCAGTATCTAACACATGTGCAATATGTTATGGTTCATGTCAGTATATGCCTCATTCTTTGTATCAGCAACACGCCACAAACTTCAGTATATTTTGTATGTTTTCCACATAGCCATGCCTTGTAAAGGTGAACAATGTAAGCCTCATGAAAAATCTGTGATGAGAAAAAAATAATAATAATAATACATAATTCAAAGTGTTCATAACAGCTCATGATCTTATTTGCAGATTTTGCAATTTTTGACATCGCAGGAGTGTATCCCTCATGAATCACTATGTGTCCCCATCAACCTTGAGTTTTCATCATTCCCTTTGTATACAGATCCATTCCTCCGGTTCATGGATTATCTGTGCGCAATCTTAAGTTGCTAAGGACTAATGACAAAATGGGAAATAATGTGATTTAGCACTGAGTGCTCAAACAAAATGCTCAGCACTAACAAATATCACAGACCACTGACATAAACAATAAGCATCTACTCATAAGCTAGATATGCATTAAGTACATAATAAATAATTTACAGTTTCATTTTTTGTTTGTTGCTCAGTGAAGTATATGTTTTGAAGTATCAGTGTTTCTCAAATTTCCGTGCGCCCACCTCCTGTCCATTACCCCAGATAATCGAGAGTACATTCTATATGGAAGTATGGATAAAATGTGAAGTACTCACGCACTTGCAAGGCTTGTCTGTGAAGCCAATGACATATTCTGTTCTGGAAGACAATAAAACTGTTGTTATAACTGAAAATCATGAGTGGAATATATCTGTCTCCATCTTTCATAAAAAGTAATTCTTGGTGTGACACACACACACACACACACTAGAGCTCAAAGGTTGCAAATGTGGCCATCACTTTCTTGTACAGATGTTTGAAGTGGCATGGGCTATGTGTACAAGGGAGACAGAGTGGTGTAATGTACATCATATGTAGAAGAGACATACAGTCTTCACCAATGAATGGCATGTGAGCTGAAAATTAGTACCCTTCTTTCACACATTAGATTAAATAATTCTGAGCAGTTACATTCTTCTTTCTTCGTGCTGTGATCCCAAAACTTAGCATAAGAAACTCTGCCAGTTTCTAGTGAGGAACAAGCTGGCACATGCTACAAAACAGTTTCATTCACAATTACCATTTCACAGGCGAATGAATGTCACCAGTCAGCAAACTCGGTGAAATGAAAACAAGCACTGGCCTGTTGCAAACACATTGTCAAGTACGTGCAAGTTATAAGATTACAATAAATGTACAGAGTTCCTGAAATGCAAGGCTGGTTTATGTGTGGACAAAACTGCTTCACGGACTTCCTCCCCAAGGCCTAGCTGTAAAATAACACAACAAACACAAATGTCCAATGAGACAGAGGAATGTCAGGGGGAAAAAAATAAGAAAAAAAACCTGAGTGAAAGAAATGTCTTGAGTTTGTATCATTCTAACTAAAAAATAGTTGTGGGAAAACCCACAGTATCCCACATATTTGTTAACAACATATAACCAGCTCACTTTCTCCTTAATTTAGAATAAAGCACCTTCCATTTCCTTAGTTTATTATAGCTACCAAAATAACAACATCTTGCTCATATTATGCACTACAATTTAAATACCCCAGCTGAATAACTCCGTACAGCTAGTGCTATTAGGCACTTTAAAATCTGCTATTAAAATGGTTAATCTGCAAAAAGTACTTCAAGGCCAAAACACGTCAAGGGCACAAAAAAAAGGACCATTATAATACATGATGGAGAAAATAAATACAAATTATTTAATTGTAACATAATAAATTTACTCAGAAATTTGGAACCATACGCAGACATTTCAAGAAACACTGTCCCAACCTTAATTTCAAATAGCTATCACATTTTACGATCACCACCACCACCACATTTGGCATGCTTTAATATTTTCTAACTGCTACCAATTTTAAGTAACTTAATTGAAATTCATTACAAAGGGACTAGGGACTACTAATGTTGACTGACAAGATCACTATAAATAACAATTATTTTCTATTACGTGGCTGTTATGAGTTATCTTCCCTGGATTCCCAACAACAACACTGAAGCAACAAACAAATCTACAGACCACAGCCAAAGGTACAACTCTGCAAACAGGTACCTTAAAACCTAAGCCAGCATACGCATTTAATACACCAGCCAAAATTTACAACTCACAATCTGCTACTTTATAACCACGAGGTCTCCAAACCACACAAAAATAAGTTAAATGCTGACTGAAGACATCTCAATTTTATCTAGTGTTCTCTTTCGAAGGGGAAAAGATCTTCTCACTAGGTTTGCAATATATGAGCAAACACAACACAAGCCAGAGATGCTTAAGATAGTATCATGATAATGAGTTTTGTCACATATGCCCTGCGACAATTACACGCATGCTATGAAGATAAATGTGTAACACTCCTTTTCCTGGATCCACAAGCATCCAAATCAGAACCCAGACCTACATATTCCATTAAGGTATTCCATCCAAACCCTGCTGGGCTTTTGTGTTACATGAGAATAACTACTGTATTAACCTTTTAAGGCCTAGTGGTTTCTTTATGAACCACCAGGTTTAACATTCAAAATTTCTACATGGTGCTTGCTTTGCGTTGAGTGTTTTGTACGTACCTCAGAACAGAGAGCAACTTTTGCTTTATACATCATTAACTGATTGGTTTTATAACCGTGGTGGAGAGTGTTTACAGCGCAGTATGGACTGATGCCTTATATAAAGCAGATTACGATTTAGTCTTTCAAAGGTTAAGCACCCAAACATTGGACATAACTGCAATAATGAAAGGACAACACTGCATTATGAAAATTACCAAAAATTATCACAAGGACTGTAAATGTACTTCCTAGTGAGATCCTGCACCACAAAACTTGTGAACCTGACTCCACCCCAAGGTATAACTAGATGCATTCACTTTTAACACCAAATGTGTGAACAAGCTGACTACATTTATGCACCATGCCATGGAGGTATATAAAGAGTATGCAGTAAATCGACGTGCATTCTACTCGTAGAACCCAGCTAAATGGAAATGCGACAAGCTTCATACTCCAGTTTCCTTATGCACAGGGGAAGAGGCCACTGTATTTATCCACCACATAAGACAGAGTATGAAATCTAAATTCATATGAGAATCACAATAATCTGCCTCACATACTGCTCACATTATATACATTCATAAATAACATGCAATACACAAATAACTCTGCAATTAGTGTAACTAACATGGAACACTGTGGCACTTGCATCACACAGTAGTGTCAGCAATGTCATGTGATGGACCCACCAATGTGATGTTTTCTTAAAAAAAGAACAACAAAATGAAGACAACCATGTTTGCTTGCAGCAGTACAATGACCCAATTCCCCTCCAGCTCCACAAAACATGCAGACCCAAGTGCCAGTCAATTTCATGCCAGTTATATTAGTTTTCTATTTTCCATCAAAAATACACTTTAATTTTGCAGTGCATACTGATGTAGGTAGCCCTGCTCTTTAGGCGCATTCACAAAATTGCTAAAAGCAACTACTAACTTGTGCTGTCTGTCCGTCCATCTGTTCACATGGAACAACTTGGCTCACACTGGATGGATTTTCATTAAATTTGATATGAGTATTTATTGAATATCTCTTGAGAAAATTCAAGTGTCATTAAAATCTGATAGGAATAATGGGTACTTTACAACGAAGAGCTATGTACATTTATGATACGCTGCTGAACTCCTCTCAGAATAGAAATGTTTCAGACAGAAGTTGTAGAGAAAATTAAAACACATATATCATATTCAATAACTTCGTCAGAAAACAGTGTCATTTATGAGATGATGTGGAAAAATATGGTAGGGCCAGACAGGCCACAGATGGCAAATAATATGACATAAAAAAGACGTGATTTGCATGCCGGATAACTAAGGCAAGAATACAGACATACACTCATAAAATTTAATACTTCCTGCTTTCCCACAGCAACAATGGTTATTACGCGACCGTGCCTCAATGTTACATGAAACATACACTGCCTCTCTTATTGTTCCTTATTGACACAGATAACAAGATCTCAAAACTTAATCACTGAACTGTATTTCATAATAATCTAGTGCTAGTCAATGGAACCTGAACAATTTTCTCACACAAAAAATCAGCTTGTACATAATACAGACGCTTGACGATCAGTTTTTTACTATACCTTTACACACTGTGGAAAGAGTTCATGGGTCCAGTGTTTCAGAATGGTGATTTTTAATATGATTTGCACACTGAGCAGACTGTCTGAATCCTTTGCCACACACCTGACATAAGAATGGTAGTTCACCAGTATGAATTCGTCTATGCCTTATAACATCACTGCTCTTTGTAAACCCTCGTCCACATATGTCACAAATGAATGGCCTTTCTCCAGTATGAGATCGTCTATGAACATTTAAATGACTACTTTGGGAATAAGATTCCCCACACACCTCACAAACAAATGGTCGTTCACCTGTATGCTTTCGCATGTGCTTTTTCAGGTCTCCTCGTCCATAAAATGCAAGATGACACTCTGGGCATGGGAAAGGCTTATAACCACCATGAGTCTTTGTGTGCTGTTTTAGAGAAGCCCTTTGAGCAAATGCCCTTCCACATTCTAAACATGCATACGGTTTCATGCCAGAATGTATATTCATATGATCACGCAACAAACATCGAAACGCAAAACGGCGTCCACAAGTATCACAGACATAATTTTTCTCTTGGAGTTGCAGTTTGAACTTGGCAGCTAAAGCACCACCATCCGCTAGATGAACAAACATCCTGTGAGTTTTCAATGAATCCGATCGTTTAAATGCCTTACCACATAATTCACAAATAAAGGTCTGTGAAATATCCAATTTCTTTGTGTATTTCTTTTGTTCAGATGACATGGCACTGATTGCATTTTCTGGCCTTGAATGAATCTTCACGTGAGTCATAAAATTATGGAACTCATAGGCCACCTTACCGCACTTCTGACACTCAAACATCCCATCAGATTTTCGTCTATGTGCCTCATTTCTGTGGTAAACAACTTCCCTTCGATAGTCAAATGTAGCTTGGCAAATTTTACAGACAAATGGAGTTTTCAACCCATGCCGTTTTATCTTATGCAGCCGCATATTACCTTTAGAACTCAAAGTCTTTCCGCAAACATCACACTGGTGAGGACGTGTTTTTTGTCGGATTTTGGCATTACAATCCCTTTCACCTACACCACTTTCATTCTGGTATGAACTTCTAAAAGAATCTTCATTTTCCATGCCTCTGTATTCACCATGCTGAAGTTCACTACAAATACCAACAGATAAATTGTCAATATTAGTTTTATAACTGCTCACTACATCACTACCACCTCTTTGTTCAGTATATTCTTCTTCATTAGTAGCAATGTTTTCATTAGGAAACTTTGGCTCACCCTCACATGTCACTGGCAAATCTTCTTGAAGTTCAATTTTCACTGGAATATTTGTGAAGGCCGATGCACAAAAGTCCACGAAATCTTCATCCACTTCTTGTTTGATCTACAGTTGATAAATTGAGAATCCAAGGCAAGAGAGAGAATGAAGAGGGGAAGGAAAAAGTAAGAAAATACACTGTTAAAATACACACACAGCACTTACTTCTGGGTATGTTCAAGGATCTGTAATGACACACAGCCCATTAAGAACACATCCAGTTTACCTTGCAGTACATGGGACAACCACACACCAATGTAAGGTGCAAAATTTCCTTCTTAATCTTTTTAATATCAAATTAAATGTTGGTATGGCACAAGTATTTTGAGAATACCTGTAATTCCTTTCAAGTTGTATGAAAAGTGCTTGCCATAAGTTTTTAAAGATTACATACAATCCTGTATTTACTTTTTATATCAAGACATAATTTTCTATTAACTTAGAGTAGGTCAAAATATGTCATGCACCATACTGCATTCTTAACATCTGTTTGAATTCTGGGTGGATATGAATTATTGTACAGACATATGCAAAACTCTGCTATAGTAACTGTACTGAAAATTACATAACTGTCTACTGCATATTTAATATATTAACTGTGATAAACGAAAGTAAGCAGTGAACTTAGGATTTTCATACCAGGCAAATTACTCCTTATAGCCAAAATTTATTATTTTTCTGACCATGCATCTTCGTATAATTCTGGTAGGTAACCAACATGATGCACAATTTTTTCTATGATACATTTATTTAAATCCTCTATATGTTTCGAGCAGCTATGTGCTCATCCTCAGGAGCACAATTGTATGCACAAAACTTCTGGTATAAACACTCTGTTAGTGGCCATCCAGTATACCACACACAGAGTGATTACACCAGAAGTTGTATTCATACAACTGTCCTCCTGAAGATGAGCACACAGTTGCTCAAAACATGTAGAGGATTTAAATAAATGTATCACAGAAAAAACTGTGCGTCAAGTTGGTTACCTACCAGAATTACCCTTATAGCCAGTTTGCACAACAAAAAGAATTAAAAAAAAACACACACACAAGTTTTTAAGTAGATAAACTGAATTTTCAATCAATACATTGTTATTTTTCTATCTGCTAAGGGAAACTGTCTTTTACAAGCTTACGAATTGGAATAGCATGATAACCAAACAATAAGAGAAAAATAGTTATTGATAGGGGACATAAATCATCTTTCATTGAAAACAAAACTGAACAATATTTCATCAAAAATAAGTATACTTCTTATAAGTTCATTACTGTCAGTACTACTATAATGGCAACCAGTAACAGATGAAAATTACAATACACATACTGCCTTCCAAACAGCATGTGAAGATTTGTTCAAAGATACTGCAATGAATGTTTCACACAAGTTCACATTTACAAAACTATCTTCTGAACTTAAAAGGCTCTGTGATGGAAGCATGTGTATATACATGCACATTTATTTTTGGAGGTGAAAATATAAAATAATTCTGATCCCTAGAGAAAGGTGTGGAAGGGCATTTGCAGGAGCACATAATCTGTATTGGTCCCATCTGCTCACAAGAGCTGCAATATGATAAGACAACAAGAATGAACAACGAAAACAAGAGGCATCACTTGTCTACTTCAACTATTCATGGGAATGAGTTGGCCCCTACAGAATTCAGTCAGTCTGACACTATGCATGAGAAAACATGGTGAAAAACATATCCAAATGTTGTCACATATCAACAAATTTGATAGCACATAAAAACAGGCATTACAATGTCAAATTTTTAATTAATTCTCAGTCAGTGACTTCTACATACTTAAATTTCATGCTGAACAACATTCCTCCATCAGGCTTATTGGCCCTACAAACTTTATCTAAATACTGCTGTAAGACAGCAAATATTCCACACTGATAGGTCATTGTATATCCACTGGAAATGTTAAATGAAGAAATAAATAAGAATTAAAATTATATTTTAGATTTCTTGGATGTGGAGAATAGTTTCCACATGTATTTTTTTTTTAATACTGCACAGCTCGTTGGTCTCGGTGTCCCATTCACTGGATATGCGTATCCAGTGTTGGCACAAATAGGCCTAATAAGTTGAAATGCTGCTTGGAGTCTGAGGTGCTCAAGACAGATGCTAGGAAAATTAACACTGTTTGTAATGTGTCACCATACTGTGAAACAACCCAAAGACAAATTTTAGTGCACATAATGCGCTGAATGATGTTAAGGTCCAAGTCCCTGTATACACTGTGAAAGCATGGAGGAGACGATGTAAAGTGCCACTCATTCTTAGCCCCAACACTTGATAAAGATGAATGGTCAGCTTCAGACCCCAGCCCCTTTACAGCCGGTAATAAGCACTTGGTACCTACTGAACTAGATGGAACCCAGAGCCAGTTTGGTTGCTTTGGAGAAGAGGTCTCTTGCCTCTGCCAGGAACTGACCCACAATTCCTCAAACATTCAGTCCACAGCCTAGTCATTACACCTACCATGTTGTCCCAGTCATGAATTCAGTCACTGACATACATGGTAGACACACTGTAAATTGAGAAGCTCCAGTATCCCTAACCATAACCTGATCAAACTCGAACAGAGCAAATGGATGGTAATGAGTTATGAACAACAATCAGAGTAAGTTAAGGAAATGAAAGTCCATTTTATATTTGCAATATCTTCATTTTACAGCCTATGGTGAATTCTCTAACCTCTCCAAATGAAGTCAGAGCTATCGCTTTCTTTGATGAATTTGACATTCAGAGGAACGTGCGTCATGATAGATTCTTATAATAAAACCAATGAGATGCACTAATTTCTCAAATTTATTTTTGGAATAGAACTCTACATGTGGGATCAGAATGCTGCTAGCAAGCAGTCAGCAAAACCTGTATGACATATACCTATTGCTGTGTATACAGTACCAGACTCTTGATGATGGACAGAAAACCTGTCCAAAACATGTGGAGTTCTATTCCAAAAATAAATTTGAGAAATTAGTGCATCTTGTTGGTTTTATTATAAGAATCTATCCCTTTCTGTTTGTATTATACATCCTTATTTGATATACAAAACAGTATCCCATATTATACAGGGTGATTCATGAGATATGGACATCAATGCAGATGCAATCAAAAAAGTTTCTGGAAACATGGCTCCTATTCTCAATGGGTATGGTGCTATGGGTGGTTTTTAATTTCTGTAAATGCATTCCTGTGAACAGTTTGTACAAGTGATAAAGTCTATTACATGCTACATGACTTTAAACAAGCTTTGTTTCTAACATTGTATGGCATATGATGTAAACAAATTTCTGGCTCACCTCTTTGAGACCCCCATGCCTCAAGTACGGGAAGTCAGCTACTGCTGCAACAAGCAATGTGCACTATTCACAACTAAGAGAAGAGGTACACTGTTAATATTCGAAACCCCTCTTTAAGTACAGTTTGGTGTAAATTAAAAGCAATTTCACGACTTCAGTTGTTAAACTTCTTTCAGGTAAAATGTTCATTATTTCATTCCATTATTTTCAAGAGTCCTCATCTTTTACTCTAAGCTTCATGCTGTCATAACTCTGTAACCGTTCAAAATCGAACACATACATAAACTTTTTTTATCACAAAGACCTACGTATTCATCTGCTACAGTGATGTCCATAACCCATGAATCACCAGGTACAGTGTGAAATAGCAAGATGAGCAATGAATACTAGATCTCAAAATATCTAAAAGGCAACAGTCATCAACTGAGCTACTATACCAGCATTCCATGTGGGAGTGTAGAAAACCACACACCTCAACCCAGAGAGTCAACATATGGACCAAACTTTGAACCAAGCACCTTCCAAACACAAGTTTAAGAATATTACTGCTACACCAACCTGCTCAATGTACTTACAAACTTATGCTGTATGGAAGAAAGCTGACAATTTCATTCATCTTTCTCTCCACCCACATGTAAGGATAACCAAAAACTACATGCTGCTTTTACTCGGCACTTAATTTTTTCAGTGCCAATGCAAGAATATTTAAACACTAACAAATTTAAGAACTCATATCCAAAAGAGATGGCTGTTCCCTAGATACATATCCATGTACCCATTAAAAAAAAACTTGTAGAACTGAAATTTTCATTTCAACACACAAAAAGTCAGAATAAATACATACATTAACATATCCAGTCATTCATAGTAACCCACTGACTGAATTCTTCGTTGCACCAAGATATGCAGATTTCAGCACATACGTCTTACATCCCTGTACCTGATGTTAGAGAGACTGTACATTAGGAACAGAGTATGTACCATAATCACAACAGCATTATTTATGTATATGGATCTAGAGATTGAAGTTCAACGTATGTAGTAGGATTTACCCATTGTGCTCCCAAGCCATCACTGCCTGTAGGAATACTCAGAGGGTCTGTAATATTTTGGTCACACTTCAGATCAGTCCGCTCCGCCAAATCCATCTGTAATAAATAGAACAAGGAAGGCAATGTATATATAATGTAACAGTAAGGCGCATAACCACCATTGCCGTGTAAAAGCAGTAAGTACTACATATTTTGAATGTGTATTTGTAGCCTTACTTATTCAGTATGCGAAGCACCCGCTCCATATTATCTTGTTATTTGTGGCCTGTCTGGCTGTATCATATTTTTCCAAATTATCTCATAAACTATACAATTTTGGAGAAAATGTTACTGGACATAAAATGTGTGTTTTGATT
>Ga0268261_10001196_pt1 | contig 17491 bp, 17 predicted proteins | sample TergutNc150P1_FD_190353 | JGI IMG/M metagenome (GOLD analysis project Ga0268261, IMG submission 190353) | Nasutitermes corniger P1 segment gut microbial community from laboratory colony in Florida, USA - Nc150 P1 (SPAdes) (version 2) | ecosystem: Host-associated > Arthropoda: Insects >...
ACCCCTGTTGTGCTGTGACGTTGGGTTGGTCTCTGAATTGCGTCTCACAGCCGGCTGTGTATTAATGGACCTAGCGAGCCCGGCTGTCTCACGGACGACTGTGTATGCCAATGGGTTAAGTGATCACGTTCTGTGGGAGCAATGTGTGAAGTGCTGCTTGGCTGGCGCTCCTGGATTGTTGTTAAATATGAGACCGAGTTTTTATTTCAGTGTTATTAATGGCATTTATTTCACGCAACTCCAGTAGTCATAGTTTTCCATAATGAACATACTTATACGATTCATTTTTTTCCCCTGCCTCTTTTCGGGCACATGCAGCAGTGGATTGTTTGATTTATTTTTACAGATTTCATTATGGTCGATTTTTTTCAAAGTTCAGGATGGTTTTTGTGTTAAACTGAAATTTTCAATGGATGGTATTCGATAAAGTGAAATGTTTTTACGTAAGAACATATACGAAGTTTGGTACAAAAGTAGATTTTTTTCTCAGAAACTATAATTACAATTATAATGAAATTTCAGTATATCAGTTTCATTCTTCCCAAATTTGACATTATTTTTCCAAAAGGTCTCCTTCACTACCAGCACACTCTTTCTGCCTTTGTGAGAGATGCTGTATAACAGTCTTGTAAAACTCTTTGCTGAAGTGTCAGAGCTCTTCAGCGTGCCATATTTCAGCTCATCGTCCGCAAAATGGCTTCCTTGGAATGCATCCTTCAGGGAGCCAAAAAAATGGAAGTCTGTGGGTGCTAAGTTGGGAGTGTAGGGCAGATAAGGTAGAACAGTTTCAAAGTGCAGATTTCTACTGGTAAAGTCATGGCTAGGGTCTTGTGGGACTGTGAAGGAATCTTTTTAGTGAAATTCATGAAAAGAGGTACCACACTCAATCAAGAGCGGTATGTGCAAACATTTACGAAGTTAAAACAACAAATTCCCAGGGTTGAACGAAACAGGAAGATGAATCACGTCCTCTGCCGGCATGGCATTGCCTGACCACACACCATTATTGCAACAGTGAGGTGGACTGCTATCCCTCATCCTCTCTACAGTCCTGATTCAGCACCCTCCAACCTCCTCCTTTCTGGCTTCCTGAAGATGCACTCCAACGACATCATTTTGTGGATGATGACAACGAGCTGAAACACAACATATGCGAAGAGATCTGATGCTTCAATAAAGATTTCTAGGCGACCAGCATATAGTGTCTCATGCAGAGGGGAAAAAGTGTGTTGCTAATAAAGAAGGCTTTGTGGAAAATACTCTCAACTTTGTAAAGGCAGGTCCCATGATACATGTAAATTTTATTGTGATTACAATTGTAATTGCTGAGACAAAAATAGAAAGCATTACTTTCATACTGCCCCTTGTAGTAAACTGGTGGACCTGGAAAGAAATGTTTTGAAATGAAATTATTGTAGTGTTTATTGGAAAGAGATTTCACTGTCTAGTCCTGTTCGTCGGTCTGGTTTTGGCGTTTGTCTTAGACCTCTTGACCATTGAAGGTTAAGGCAGCATGTACCTTTGAAAAACTGGGAACTGCCTACCCAGTGACACTGCATCATATCTCAGAAGAATGGAATCCTCCACCACACTGCTATGAAAACCTCAAGTGTAGTGTAGGTTTAATATTGACTAATACAGAGATTGTTTTGTTGTTACATTTGTGTTCATTGTTGCATCTTTAAAAAGCCTTCTTACAATCAACAATCCAGAAGGGGATTTGGGGGTGCATATACTTGGCACTGTTGAACGTTCAGTTATTGTTGTTTGAGAAATGCTTCATTGCAAAATGAATTTGATGGCACAGAGGGTGGTAACATGGATCATTTCTGATCTTGAAGGACAGTAAACAGATTTGTTTATTTTCAAACTTCAGCTTTGTGTTTTTGTTTGTTAGTACACAGAAGTCCTGTGTTTAAACATTTACTGTTCTTATTGTAATGCACAATTTTTTTTCTTTGAAAACATACTACTAAATCAGGTGTGCATCTTATAATCACGGGTATCTTGGAATTGAGGAAATATAGTGATAGGAGGTGTGTGTGAAATAAATCCTTTTTATCCTGTCTGTGAAGCAGTGTGTGATAAGGAAACATGTTATTTCTGTCAGGTACTCTCAATGCCATACTGAAAGTATACAATGAAATTAATTGTTGATGAAGAAATGTAATTTGGTCCTTGTCCATGATCATAGGTTGTGTCAGAAGCTGGACCTTCTTCTGTCTTCAGGTGTAAGGGTTGAACAGAAACCTACTGTATTCGGTTCTGAGGCTCTGTGTGATACAAGCATAATTATTGAATGTCAAGTTCTATCAGACATTAGACAGTGAAAGTGGAAGGAAACATTAGTTTCACAGGCACAGATGAAAGCCTCGGTTAAAAGTTATTGTACATTTAGATTTATGTAATATGTAAATATTGGAGTGATTTTAGTAATTTGTTTTTTTTTTTTGTTAGTAAATTTTAAGTATACTCTGCATTCCTTACTAGTGATAATGCTGTTGTCAGTGAGGTTTCTCTTGCATTGTCAAAGAATTAAACATTTTTCCACATCCTAACTTTCATCTCCCTGTATTTAAAGATTTTGTTAGATTGTGCAGTGGGTTTGTATGTTTCCCTAATTCCTGGACGTGGTGTAGAAATTGCATACACATAAATATGGGGAAACACTAATGTAATTTCTGGGGGTTGCCATAGCTTCCTTCTCTGTCCCAGATTTTTTATAGTTATTGCTCCAGGACCATTATGCTCTTGAACAGGCATATAAATGGAATTTTTTGTTTCATTTAATGCCTCTTCTGACGTGAACTTCCACACACTGTGTGTTGTTTCGTGTCCTTGACTACAGATAACTGTGGTTTCCTATCCTAGACATTGCCAAAATACAGTATGAATATCAGGTGGAGAACAGTGTTTTGTGCAGGTAACAGCAGGTAACACATAATTATGTGCACTCTGTAACTGCTTGTAACCAACTAACCTGTCACCCCTCTTTTGCTCCTGGTGACAAATCATGAATAGAGCAACTCAAATCAGTTTTTTGTACAGTGCCATGATATTGCAACAGAACTGTGAATAGATCTGATGATGTTAGTCAGTAAATACAGCCGGACCATAGGTATCTGAGTCTAGTACTTCTGAGGTTGTTGCAGTAGTATATCTTCAGTATGAGTATGTGCAGGCCTTGCATTTAATGATTGCCCACACTGCTCAACTTGGCATACATTAACCTACATTTTCAGTCTTGCAGATGTTATTGAAAAACCTCAAATCACATCTTATACTTACTATAATTGGTAAATTCTGTTTATTTCCAGCCATTGCAACAAACCATTTACTAAAAATTGGAGACTTGGTAGCAGTGTCGTTGTATGTTCGTGACATGCGTCATTACACTGCAATCAACTCAGAGTACCTAAAACTATTTCGTGGGAGTAACCCACCTGTTCGCATCTGTGTAGAGGTACCTCTGCCTGCAAGCACACCTGTTTTGTTGGAGGTTTTAGGCTATCGAACACCTACCCAACAAGTTGATGAACAGAGCAGTCAGCGTTATAAGAGACATACTATGCATGTCCAAGGAGTGTCTCATTGGGCCCCAGCAAATATTGGACCTTACAGCCAAGCAGTGAGGGTAAGTATAATCTGAATAATAAATTGTTAGTAATGGTAGAGGGACTGGATCTCACAGTACTGTATTATGGCTAACTTTTTCTTGTACGTAATGTGTAATATGCCTGATATCATACACTAACAGTATATCCCCAGCATTTAATGCCTATGATATCACAAACTGACAATGCATGTATCATAATTATATATGGATTTTGTGTACTGCAAGAGCAACAGAAGTAAAACCCTCATTAGAAGATACCCTCAATATCTTGAGTTGTAGACCAGAGAGAGGATTACCAGTTTTAAGCAGAGTTGTAGTATTAATTAACAGTTAACACATATAAGTATTTTGCTTTATGAATATGTATTTTGTCATGTAACATTATTATACATGATCAGCAGTTTTGTAAAGTTACACTGTTTTACTGAGTACATGTTTCTTCAGTATTGAGTTCAGTAACAGTGTAGTTGCAAAATGATGAATTACACACACTAAATATTTGAAGTAGCACACTGAAGGTGGAGTAGGGGTGGAAGTAGAATTTACACTCCAGTGTATATCTTTCTGGAGCTTGGCATCTGTTTGCCAAATAGTAAACTGGTGAAGATTAGATGATGAAACTTACTCTTCACTAAAAGACACTTTCTTTATCTAAGTGCAGTAAAACTCAGCATATTAGGATTATGCTTTATTTTTAACAATTGTCACACTATTTTGGTCCAGGCAGACGGTCCATTATAAAGAGTATAGGTTTAAAACTGTAATGGATTCTGCATTTAAAATATATTACTGTTTTCATGAAGTTACTTTACAAATTCAGTATTCTTTTTTGCCTAAAAATAAAGTTTTTCTAATTACGTACACAGAGGAGTTTTAAAAAAAGTTGTGGAACTTTGTATTCAACTTTGACATGTTTAGTGTAAGGTGCTTGCTGCAAAACATGCACAGTTTTGGAGAAATCTGGTGCCAGTGCAAATAGTGTACCTTTATCTCTCTTAGCTACTAGTTGGCTATGTAGTCCAAACATTTGCAAGAAGATGATAATAATACTGGCAGAGCGCTTTTTTTCATTGATCCTGATGGTGGTGATGGCAAGGATGATAACGATAAAGATGGTGATGACGATAACAATGATAATGATAGTAATTTCTTCACAAAAATTAAATAATGTAACAATAATAGTAAGAGATCTTAAGGAGCAGAACTGTGTGCAGTAGGAAAGAGGCCTGACAAGTGCTGCTCATGAATTGCTTCTGTCTCTCCTTCTACAAATCTTTGTGCAGCTGTTCATTATCATCTGCTTGTCCATGTATTTTCAAGTGTTACACCTAGATTTGTCATGCACTGTACTAAATATTTATATTCGAAGTTCGGATATTTTTAAATTTTTGAGTCACTTGCAGTCTACGAATGCCAGAGAATGGCATCAACTCCCAGTTTAATGTAGTCTACCACAGTGACATGAAATACGCTCTTTCTTTATTACCAGTTTTTAATAATGGAATTTCTCTAGGTGGGAGACATAATATATGTGGCTGGCCAAATTGCTTTGGTTCCTGGGACCATGCAGTTGGTGGATGGAGGAGTGAGGAAGCAATGTCAGTTGGCCTTGCGTCATGTTGGGAGAATTGTAAAGGCAATGGATCCTAATACACAGCTCAGGGATGTTGTGCAGGTGTGTCTTAGATTATAGTGCATTGTTATTACTCTTCTCTTCTGTTACTGAAATTTACACAGGAATATATACTCACATATGAGAATATATATTCACATTCACATATAACAATCCATGCATTGTTTCCAGCAACAACTGTTCTTGTATTTTATGTAACTGATTACATGATTACGTGTTTTGGTGTACCTTTGGTGTGTGCCATCATTAGACCTGTACATAAAATGAAAAATGGAAGGACAGACTCAGTTTTATTGTTTCACTGAGAATGGGATCTTTATCATAGTGGAAGCACATTCCACCATGACTTTAACACACCTTGAGACTTTTACATGAAATCAGGTAGTTGAACTGCTGGGGAAGAGCAGATCCTAAATTCCTAGCATATATTAGCTTTCTGTGTGATAAAGCTCCCATGGCATCTGCCATCCTCAAGGACATGATAAAATGGACAATCTTGGTATCTTACTGTATGTATACACACACATACCTATGGGGACATACGTACATATCAACATTTGTATGTGCATACATACCTCCTTATTTATCATACTGACATTGTACATCACATACATACATGCAAACATACATACATACATACATAAACATACGTGCATAAGTGCATACCTGTGTATGCCGATACCTATGCACACACCTATGTATGGACTTAATGTACATATGCATGTAGACATGTATGCTTTGTGCAACAAAAATCGAACGGCTTGAAGTTTTCTAATTCTTGAACTGGAAGTGACATGAACTACAGATGCCATCATAATACAAGTTGTTTTACGTTCCCCATATTTGTGCATTCATGGCATTTCTCTGGTTTCCATTCATTACAATTAATCATGCTGAGTATATATCAGCTCAAGACACCAATGCAGTTGCTTAATTTGAAGTTAAAACGTGAATTAAAGTTCATTAATTTTCTGAGGCATGCAGCTTGCTAGCTCTGTTGCCAGGGATGGATGTTGTGAAACGGTGGTAGGTCGCTGAAGCTGGTGGTAGCCGAGCCTGTTGACACACAATAGCAGTACTCTTCGGAAACTTACTACGTTGGTTCGAGTCTGAGAATTGGACTTTTTTCTTTTTCTTTTTGGTTATGTTTTAAACTCACAAACATTGAATTAAACTGTGCAGTAACACATCGATTATTTCATTATACAGTTCAAAAGTTATCTTTGCTCCATTGGCAGGACTAGGAATGGGAGTGACGCAGATACTTCTGTTATTTTTCTGTAATTCTTGTTTCTTGTTTACTAACATTCTGATCTAGAGAATTTGTTTTCGGATGGTACTTAAACTAGGCATGTGAAACTTGTTGGTGCTTGCGGGCCATAGCGGGTCATGAGATCTGACGTTGGGCTGCATGATTTGAAGCATTTAAGGATAGGAATTGTTGAGCATATGGTGGGTGTGCTTGGGAGGTATCTGGACCAAGGTTGGTTTTACTCTTGCCTTGGTTCAGGGGTAGGTTGTGGGGAGTGAAGTACTGTTAGAACAGGTGCAGCTCAATTTTAGCTTTTGAAACAGGTTTGTAATTGTTTTTCCGTATGGCCTCTAGTAGACAATAAACACATTTTTTAAAAAAGTGCATTTTTAAAGTGTCTTACTGGCTACACTGATGATGGTGGTTATGAAAACCAAAAGTCATATGTTTTAATCATAATAAAATCAAAGGCAATGGAGAGCTTATGTTTGTTATTTTAAACTGTACTATGCTGCATAATCAAAATGATGGATGGACACTGCCTTAACCTCTATTTTAGGGCCTGTTTTAAGAATATGTATTTAAGAATGTAATTTAAAAAAGCCTACCTTGCTTGATAAAAACTGTTGAATGATTTTAGAACACTTTTAATAATGGGTTGCTCATTAAATTAAGTCAGCTTTCTTTCAGTTTTCTGCCACCCGAAGCAAGTGTCTTCTGCAACTGCATTATGCTAATGCACAAGTTTTGAGACATGGACCAAAAAGGATATTATACCTGCTGCTGGTTGTGGATGAAAATGGAGGTTAGGGGATTACCCATAGACAAAAACTGACCTGCCAGTGACAGTATGGTCACTAACCCTCAGTTGAGGGTGGGCGGAATCCCTCTTCATGACAAATACTGGCATAAAAGTAAAAATGCCATTATCTACGATGTGTTATTGCTGGTGTGTGAAGTTCAAGCCATTCCTTCTTCATACTCATCACGATGGCTCACCATGACAGGTCTGTTTGCCAGCGTGTCATCACTCTTGCTGAGGAGGGAGGATTAAGTGCCAGCACTGCAGGGGAAATGTACAGCATCCTGAAGTCTACTGCAAGAGCATGGCTACAGAAATACTGGTGGGATGGGCAAGTTGGAAGGCGCAGAGCTGCTGGGTTATGGCATGTATTCAGCCCAGCTCAGGATGCTGCGTTAGTAACCGAAGCTAAAAGAAACCCTTTTGTCAGTGCAAGGGATCTTAGAGCTGCTACTGGCTTTCCTTGGCAAAGAAGAATGGTTGTTTTGAGACTGAAAGAAGCAGGTCTCAGGGCATGACACGCTGCAGTGAAGGAGCTTCTTACTGACGAATATAAATTATACAGTTTAGCATTTGCCGAGAGCATTTTGGATCGAAAGTGGGGTAGTGTCATATTCTCTGATGAATCTACATTTAGCTCAGCAAATGATGGGCCAGTTTTAATTTACAGACCTCAGGGAGAGTGTTACAACCCTCAGTATGTGTCTACCTGCAAACACAGTGGTTATGTGTCTGTTCACTGCTGGGACTGGATATCCCATTAAGGGGCTGGAGTGCTCCATTGTATAGAAGGTCATTTGGATGGCCTTCAGTATAAGCGCATTTTGCAGAACCTGATGGTGCCCACTGTATGAATGCTTTATCCCAATGGTGTAATCCATTTCCAGCAAGACTACTTCTCCATTCATGATTCTCCTGTGGTTCAAGAATGGCTATCACAGCAGGTCGACGTTGAACTCATTGACTGGCTACTGTGAGGGCCTCATACAAACCCCATTGAGAATATGTGGATTGAGGTAAAGAGGACAGTGCAGAAAACCTGGCCCGTCCTCCTTCCCAGAAATAGCGATGAGCTATCGACTGTTGTGTCAGACGTGTGGGATGAAGTTGCTTCATTGCAGCATTACGTTCGATCACTGATTGAGTCCATGACACGAATGAAATCAGTGGTCGAAAGCATGTGGGTTGTGGACTTCTTATTAAAGAGGCCAGTTTATGAAAACACCCCTTTTAAAGGCTGAAGTATTAATCCTCATTTTGTATGCATAAGTGAGATACTTTGAGAAGAAAAAGTCTCAACCGTGCATGTTTTGCACATAATTTGTTTGTCTACAGCAAGCATGTCAAAGTGGGGTGTGAAATGGGCTGCATGGGGAACATTTCAACCATGAATGTTTTGCACATAATTTGTTTGTCTACAGCAAGCATGTCAAAGTGGGGTGTGAAATGGCCTGCATGGGGCCCATTTCATTTCTGGCGACCCATGGAGATTTGCGAAACAAACTATGAATATGGCTCAAAGTCTGCAGTCTATAAACAGAAACATTCAATTTGTTAAGTTCATAAAATCTGTTATCAGGTTATTGGGTGAATATTTATATTTCTGTGTAAATTCACAACTGCGTGTTGTAAACATACTTACGTCAAGCACTAAAATACAGGTTAGAGCAGAGTCCATCCATCCATTTTGATTATACAGGGTGTTTCACGACTTGCGGACATTACTGCAGGAGGTGATTTCCTAGGTCTTTGTGATCAAAAAAGTTCATATAAACATGTGTCCGATTTTGGACGGTTACGGAGTTATGGGCATTTTTTAATTCCCGTACATGCTCTCGTGTGAACCGCTCGTACGGACCAGCTGGCGGGTGACGTACTCAAGTTGGTGGCTTATTGTTTGCGTTGCAAGCATTATTTTTGCCACCTGACTCACGCAGCTAAAGACAGTCCAGTTTCCGTATCTCGACACTTGGAAGGTATGAAGGAATGCGGGGTAGGTGGGGTTGGTGGGTATTTGCCTGGCCGGTGTATACTGCATGACTCAGCTACTACTACGTGTTCAAAAACCCTTATCACTTTACATTACAGTGACTGTGCCGGCTCCTGATGTTCGGAACAGTAAGGCGATAGTTTCGTAAAGGCGTGGGCAGTAGAAGCGACAGTATAGAGTGCCTGTTGGTCCCGTACGTATTCTCATCTCGATTTGTCTGTTACTTTCACGATGCCATTTACATTTTCAGTTGCAGAGTATGCAGATATGATTTATGTGTACGGTTTTTGTGATGGTAATTCAGTTCATGCCGTAGCTGAATATCAGCAACGTTTTCTGAACTGTAGAATACCAACCCGAAGAGTGTTTACTCGAGTTTACCAGACATTGTGAGATACCGGTACACTTCCCGGCGTTCGCATTGCAGCTGAGCGTGATGTCGATGAAGAGGAAGGCATTGTTCAGATGGTACAGGGCAGTCCACGTGCGAGTACGCGAAGAATTGCAAGACGTCTTCGTGTTCCCCACACGAAAGTGTGGAGAACACTGCATGCAGAGGGCATGTATCCATACCACATGCAGCGAGTGCAACATCTTGGACCTGGCGATTTTGTTGAGAAGCTGGAATTTTGCAAGTGGCTCAATGGCATTCGCCAGTTGCATCGTTACATCCAGTTTACTGACGAAGTGCAATCCAATCGCGACGGTGTCAATAATACACACAACTCTCATGTGTGAGAATCCCCACGCCACTGTGGAAAGCAGCATTCATCTACATTTTAGTGTCAATGTGTGGTGTGCAGTTCTGGACGATCAGCTGATTGGTCCTTTCATCTTGGAAGGTCGTCTTACAGGAGAGGCGTACCTCAGATTTCTGCGGGAGATATTGCCCCGACTTTTGGAGGATGTGCCTTTGAATAAACGAGGTCGTATGTATTTGCAACATGACGGAGCTCCTCATTCTTCACGTGAAGTTAGAAATTTCCTGAACTATCGTTTCTCTGGGCGATGGATCGGACATGGCGGTCCCCACAATTGGCCAGCCAGGTCTCCAGACTTAAGCCCACTGGATTATTGTGTATGGGGATGGATGAAAGAACCGGTTTACAGTGTGAAGGTGGTAACGCGAGATGCATTGCTTGGTCGCATTTTGGATGCCGCAGACCGCATCAGAAAGTCAGCTGAAGCTGCAACGAGCAACTTGCGCAGTTCACAACTGAGCGGCAGCCTGTGTTGCGGCCGGCGGTGGCATTTTCGAAAACCAGCTTTAAGCACAGATCAATTCAAATTAAAGGTAATTTTACAAACCTAACTTCACATTTATACTTTAAATGTATCATGTATTATGCTGGTTTACTATTTTGTTCCGTTTATTGTCAATAATCGTTACCTTCCATTCTAAGTTTCAGGAGGTCATAACTCCGTTACCATCCAAAATTGGACACATGTTAATAGAACTTTTTTGATGACAAAGACCTAGGAAATCACCTCCTGCAGTTATGTCCACAAGTCGTGAAACACCCTGTATAATGAAGTACAGTATAAAATAACCAACAGAAGTTGTTCATTGCTTTTGATTTTATTGTTATTAAAACATACACCTTTCAGTTTTCATAACCACCATCATCAAATGTAGCCAGTAATACATTTTAATTAAAAATACACATATTTAACCCTTAACCTGCTAGCATCCACTACAGTGGCCTCTCCTAGTAATGCCAGAAACGCTAGTATCTACTTTTGGTGACCTTCGTTCGGCAACACTGACAGCCCTCTCTTTCCCTCTGACTGCACAATGTCTCAACACTGAATGAATCATGAAAGCAGTCCTATGTCATATTTGTGTGTAAACACTTGGTCAGCTACCAAAGAGACCCTAATTAGCCATGAATGCATAAGTGTCATAAGTCTTGAAAAAGTTCTGTGCAGTTATGTCTTGCATTTAGTAAATGGACTGGAATGTTTTGGTAATAAAACTTTTGGGTATTACTAACAGGCAGATGAATAACGGTTCTTAGGTGGGGAAAGGGAACAAACATTATACCTGATCTATGCATTATACCACCAAGCAGCTTGCAGAAGTTTGACTTCTTTCAGTAGAGATTTTGCTGTTTGACACGTTAGCTGTGCTGAAGTTTTGTTGAGAATGAAACATGGTGATGTTTTGTGTGCAAAACTGCTCATGTGCTGTCTAGAAATGAAATACGAAAAACCGTAATGGATTCGGACAGCGATGAGGATAAATATTACACATCACAAGAGTTGGAGGATGAAGCCATGCCCACCTTTGCAACAGTCTTCCATCTCAGAGCCTCCAAGCCCAGATTTATTTGCGCTTTTTGAGGACCAAAATTGTTTTGCGGATTACCACACAAAAAATAGCTTATAAGACATCTCTTCATCCATCTTCTTTGTGAACAGTGGAAGCCTCAACCACAATGTAAGTAAAAGAACGTGGATATTTACAAGTTTGTTTAGAAACTTATATTCTCCACTAAGCAATAAGGACCTTATGGCATTTTTAAGGCATTCTGATCAATGTCTTTTTCCTTCCCCACAAAATTATTTTTGTTTCACAATTTATCCCGCTTAGTTCTCGAAATATTCAGGTTTTTCGAAAAGCACGCGCAAAATTTAAATACCCCACAGAATAATTCGATGCGCTGGGACTTACAGATGGGATTTAACTTGGCATTTAAAGGGTTAAAAATGTGTTACTGTCTACTAGAAGGCCACATGGAAGAACAATTATGAACTTGTTTCAAAAGCAAAAATTGAGCTGCACCTGTTCCAAAAGGATTTCACTCCCCCCACCATACCCCTGAACCAAGACAAGAATAAAATGACCCTTGGTCCAGATACCTTCCAAGCACATCCACCATATGCTCAAGACTTCCTTCCTGTAAATGTTTCAAATCTTGCAGCCCAATGACGATCTCGTGACCTGCTACTTCCCGCAAGCACCAGGTTTCACGTTCTTAGTTTAAGTCCCATTTGATCATGAACCATCTAATTCAGAATGTTAGTAAACAAAGAAAAAAGAATTACGGAAAAGTAACAGAAATATCTGTGTCACTTGCATTTATAGTCCTGCCAGTGGAGCAAAGATAACTTTTGAAACATAAAATGAAATAATTGATGTGTTATGGCACAGTTTAATTCACTGTTTGTGAGTTTAAAACATTTCCAAAAAAAAAAAAAAAAAGCCAACACTGGGTGAGTAGGGTAGAGTAATAATTGGGTTTGAGCCCTTTTGGTCCCAATGCATCTAGACCTTCAGACAGGCCCTTTTTGCCCCATACTCTGATGCCAAGTCATTGGGAACCCTAGTCCTTTACTGAAGTTCCAGATTGCCCCCAGACTCAGGCTCCTAACATTCTCTGGGTCCAAGAAAAGGAGCCCAAATATTATCTCAAAATCCCTGGTACATGAACCCTCTCCTCAAGGTTCCCCAATGGGGCCCCTATGGATAGAGTTGTCTGCTGCCAGAGCCTTTTTTTACATATCTCTTGAGCCAGCCTTAGTCTATCTCTGAAAGTCCCCAGTCAATGATCCCCCCTCCTGGTTCTCCAACAGGGTCCCAATAGAGAGAGATGCCTGTTTCCAGAGCCTTCCTTTACATATCCTTCAGGGTCCCAAGTAAAGGAGCCCCCCTCCAGGTTCCCCTGACAGACCACCCATAGAGAGAGATGCTCCGTTTCCAGAGCCCTCCTTCATCAGTCTCTCCAGAGTCCCCAGTAAATGAAACCCCTCCAGGTTCCTCACCGGGGACCCTATGGAGAGAGTTGCCCATTTCCACAGCCTTCTTTTATGTGTCTCTGGGATTCCCCATTAAAAGTTCTCCATACAGAAAAATCTCACCACTCTTCCTAAGTCCGTGGGAAAGGAGCTTCCCCACCAGGGTCCCCAGTAAGGGAGCCCTCCCTTCAGGTTCCCACCATAGAGAGAGAGACTTTGTTTCCAGAGCCCTCCATCTGTCTCTCAAAGTCCCTGGTAAATGAGCCCCCCTACAGGTTCCCCAATGGGGCCTCTATGGTGAGATGCCCATTTCCAGAGCCTTCTTTTACACATCCCCTGATAAAAACAAAATCTCACCTTTCTCTCAAAGTACCCAGTAAAGGATCCCCACCCCCCTCCATGTTCCCAAAATGGGGCCCCTATGGAGAAAGGCTCTCCTGTCTCCACAGCCGATGGTTGATTCATTAATTTATATCTCCCAGAGTCCCCAGTTAAGGAGCTCTCCAACGATGTAGGGGGAAAATATATGGTCACCATCCACAAAATGCCACAAATGCACAGATATGGGGACAGTAATATGATTGAATTATGATGGCAAATGTATGTCACGTCGCTTCTGGAGTGGGACGTACAAAATTTCAGGCCGCTTGATTTTTGTTGTACATTGTGTACATATGTGCATATAAATGTCAGTATATGCGCGCGCACACACACACACACACGCACGCGCACACACACACACACACACACACACACACACACACACACACACACACACACACACACACACACACACACACACACATCTCAAATGATCATACCAGATGTGTGTTTGACAAAATATTAGACTAATTTTTACAGCCTTCCTTACCAGAAGTGGAACTCAAAGGACAGAGTACAATGAATTACAAAGAACTGAGCTCTTCTGGGTTATTATGCAGTGAGTAGTGGTAATAACCCAGAAGAAAGTAGTTCTTGGCTGCTTTGTGGTGGAAGCCTGAAGTCACGCATTGAATAACAAAGTTTTGTCACCTTTCATAAATATTTATTAATGTGAATAATATGTCTGTTCAGTATGATGACAGGTTCTGAAAACAGTGCTTGAAATTGGTAAAAATACACATTACAATGTACGAGAGTGGTCTGAAAAGTTCTTGGCCTAACAATGAAAAACGAATTTATAATTTCAAAATTATTTTTATTTTTTAACATAATCTCCCTTAAGACTAATACATTTATTCCAGCAATGCTCCAGCGCCATTATACCGTCCCTGTAGTGGTTTTTCGTAAGATCTGCAAATTACCCCTGTACAGCTGCAATCACCTCTTGATTCAAAGAAAAATGCTGACCAGTGAGGAAGAGTTTGAGTTTTGGAGGGAGATAGAAGTAAGAGGGAGCCAAATCTGGGGAATAGGGTGGATGTTCAAACAATTCATAGTGCAGATCCTTTAATTTTCCCATTGCCAAAACACTTTTGTGGGCAGGTGCATTGTCCTAATGAAAGATGATTTTTTCTTTTGCAAACCGGGTCTTTTCTCACGAATTTTTTCGTCTAGTCTGGTTAACAGATTGGAATAATATTCCCCAGTTATTGTTTTACCCTTTTCAAGATAATCAATAAATAAATGCCTTCAGCATCCCAAAACACTGATGCCATGACTTTTCCTGCTGATGGAACTGACCTTGTCTTCTTTGGCACTGAACAACTGGCTTCTGTCCACTGTTTTGACTGCTGTTTGGATTCTGGTGTGTAATGGTGAATCCAAGTCTCATTCATAGTAATAAATCGATGCACAAAATCAGTTTTATTTTTGTTAAAACGCTGCAAGCACTGGTCGGAGATTTTCACGCGAGTGCATTTTTGATCTGCTGTGAGCAAGTGTGGCACCCATCTTGCGCAAAGCTTTTTCATATCCATTTCTTCATGCAAAATATATCCTACACATTCTTTTGAAATGCCTATAGTCTCAGCAATTTCACGCACTTTCATCTGCTGGTCATCCAATATCATATCATGCACTTGTTCAATGATTTCTGGTGTTGTTGCACTTTTTGGACGCCTTTTACATGCATCGTCATCAAGGCTGGTATCCCATTTCTTGATTGTTGAAAACAAAGGAGAATAGTCCCCATAAACTTTTATGAACTTCGAATGACTTTTATTTGGTGTTAAACCTTCTTTTACAAAGAATTTTATAACCGCACGATACTCAATTTTATCCATTTTAAGGGATACAGACAACACTTCTGCTTCAGACACCTATATAAAACAAACTACTTGATAGAATGACCTGCAATTTCACATGGATGCTTATGACAGATGTACCAACTTAGAAAAAAAATCTTGCCGATAGTTTGCCATCTATGGTCGAGGCCGAGAACTTTTCAGACCACCCACGTACAGCAGTCACATCCCTACAGAAATACATCTGTGAAGATAAAATTTGTGGAATAGTGTTTAAACACTATCTGATTGGTGTCAAATATTTGTACTGTATCATTCTTTGTAGTTCAGTGTTACAGTTATGAAAATACTGCATTGATGAAATCAACATTTCCCTTAAAACAGAATAATGGCCATTGTAAGTGCAAGTGACAAACATATGGAATGGTTGTGGACATTATAATATACTTGTCAAAACGTATCCTGTCCAAAGAACATAACTGAGTTGTCCCACCATTTCTGTCAGTGAAATATTTACTGATAACCAGTGGTGCTGATAAGGCCCACCAGACTCAGTAGCACTGGGGGGGGGGATATTGTTCCCATTTCTTACTACAGGTGTGTAGGTTTATACATTGATTTATGTTTTACATATTATATGTATTAAACTTATATTTGTTATATATAAATCTACCTTATTGCACTTGATGGCAAACAGTATATATGTTGTATTCTCTATAGTGTACATTCTCCTACATGTTTCAGCTCAAATAAGCCATCTTCAGGGAGGTTCAATTACGAGGAAAAAATGAGACACATAACCACATAAATACACATTGTGGTCAAATATATAGTACAACCTTGTATAAGATGTAGAAACCAGATGTCAATAAATTCATGTAATTAAATATAAATTTGCACTGGAGCTATATGTGATGCTGAAGTAGAATTAAAATATGTGGAGTTGAAGTCTGAGTGTGTGTATCTCTCAGTACAAATTTACATCTATATGCACTTGTTTCATTCAAACACATATGTATTTATCTTTAAAAATGCAGAATCTTTTGTAGTTGCTAGTAAGGCAACTGGACTAGAAGCAGATGCTGTTACGGCTACATACGTGGTCATGTCGCGTTGCCAGAATGCAGGACAAAGTCACAATGCACAGATTGATAACAGTTCCTTTGAAAGGGTAGAAGAGTTCAAATATTTGGGAAAGATCACAGTTCTATTTAGGAAGAAATTAAGAGCAGATTGAAGTCAGGAAATGCTTGCTATCATTTGGTGCAGAATCTTTTGTCTTCCTGTTTGATATCCAAAAATTTAAAGATTAAAATATACAGAGCTATAATTTTGCCTGTTTTTTGTATGGGTGTGAAACTTGGCCGCTCACATTGAGGGAGGAACATTGGTTGAGAGTGTTGGAGAATAGGGTGTTGAGGAGAATATTTGGGCCTAAGAGGGATGAGGTAAAAGGGGAGTGGAGGAAACTACACAGTGAGGAGTATATGATCTGTACTCCTCACCCAGTATTGTTCAGGTGATAAAATTGAGAAGAATTAGATGGGCTGAACATGTAGTGCATATGGGGGAGAGGAGAGTTGTATACAGGGTTTAGGTGGGGAAACCTGAGAGAAAGGAGACCCAGGAGGATGATGTTAAGATGAATCTTTAGGAAGTGGGATATGGGTGTATAGACTGGATCAAGCTGGCTCAGGATAGGGACATCTGGCAGGCACATGTGAATGCAGTAATGAACCTTCAGGTTCTATAAAATGTGGGGAATTTCTTGACTAGCTGAAAACCGGTTAGCATCTCAAGAACTACTCTGCTCCATGGAGTAAGTAAGTAAGTATTTATCTTTGATTGTAATGTGGATCTGATCCTGTAGTAGTAAATGAAAATTAAAATGAAGAATTAAATGTCATAATACTATTTTTTTATTTCAATTTTATCATCACACATAGCAACTTTAAGCTGCAGTTTTAATTATATATTGTGATTATATGATATTTTTGACATCTGGCTGCCACATCTACATGGTCGTACTATACGTTTGACAATAGTATGTAGTTATGTTTATACAGGGTGTCCGAGGAGGAAGGGACAAAACTTCAGGAGAGTGTTCCTTATGTTAAAATATACCGATATAACCCAAAACACCTATATCCAAAGTTGAACGGTTACGGAGATAATGGCCAGAGAGGTTTGAAACTTTGACAGCTGTTACACACTTATTGATTACCAAATACATATTAAAACTGGAAGCAATATGTGGTTTCTGTAATGTTAATA